>Ga0070741_10003912_pt1 | contig 35784 bp, 36 predicted proteins | sample Coa_R1_4_FD_66440 | JGI IMG/M metagenome (GOLD analysis project Ga0070741, IMG submission 66440) | Surface soil microbial communities from Centralia Pennsylvania, which are recovering from an underground coalmine fire - Coalmine... | ecosystem: Environmental > Terrestrial > Soil > Unclassified ... | reverse complement strand
CAAAGACGGCTTCTGGCTCGACATCGAGGCGCCCGACGCGGACGACCTGCGCCTGCTGACCGATACGTTCGGCTTCCACCCTCTGGCGATCGAGGACATCGTGCACCAGAACCAGCGACCCAAGGTGGACGAGTACCCCAACTACAACTTCGCCGTGATTTTCGAGGCGGAGTGGGAGGGAGACGACGTCGCGTTCCACGAGCACCACCTCTTCGTGGGGCCGCACTACCTGGTCACCGTCCACCTGGAGCCGGCGCCCACGCTCGGCGCCCTGCAGGATCGGATCGCCAAGGGACCTGAGGTCACGAAGGGCCAGCCGGCCTTTCTGACCTATCTCGTGATCGACGCCCTGGTCGATTCCGCTTTTCCTGTTCTGGAGCGGATCGACGACACGGTCGATCGCATGGAGGACGACATCATCGCCAAGGCGGCGCCCGGATCGCTCGACCGGATCTATCACCTCAAGCATTCCGTCACCGAGCTCCGCCGCTACCTCGGTGCTGAGCGCGACGTGTTCCAACGCCTGATCACCCATGGCATCCACCTGCAGCAGCAGGACATGACGCTCTACTACCGCGACGTGTACGACCACATCGTGCGGCAGTACGAGACGGTCGACTCGCTGCGCGACCTTCTGACGAGCGCGATGGACGTCTATCTGTCGACGGTGTCCAACAGGCTCAACCAGACGACGAAAGCGCTGACTGTGATCGCAAGCCTGTTTCTGCCGCTGAGCTTCCTCACCGGTTTCTACGGGATGAACTTCACCTACCTGACCACGGTGCTGGAGACGCCGTACGCGGCTTTTGCCGTCGGCGTCGGCACGATGGTCATCGCGACCCTGATCCAGCTGTATTTCTTCCGGCGCCGCGGATGGATCTAGCGACCGCCTGGAGTTTCCGTCAGGTCGGCTGCCGCCTGCCGGCCGCTTCGTGTGGCCTGGTGAACGCCAGATAGCCAACCCTCCCCGCGATCCCCACGCTTCGAACTGCGGGCTGCGGTTCGGCGCCACGGCGCGTCAGGCCTCCGTGCTTGGCGCCGGCACCTCCCCGCCCGAGCCGTCCGTCAGAATCCGGAAATGGCTCCCACCGCCGAGCATGCTCTTCGTGAGGTCTTCGGCCTGCATGCGTTTCGTCCCGGCCAGGCCGAGGTCGTGACGGCGATGCTCGAAGGTCGCGACGTGCTCTCGGTCGCTCCGACGGGATCGGGCAAGAGCATCAGCTACTGGGTACCGGCGGTGGTCGGCGGCGGCCTCACCCTGGTCGTCTCGCCGCTGATCGCGCTCATGAAGGACCAGGTGGACCGCCTCACGGAGCGCGGCGTCGCCGCCACGTTCATCAACTCTTCGCTCGAGCGCCCGGAGCAGGTGGAGCGGCTTGAGCGCGCGATCGCCGGCGAATACCGCCTGCTCTTCCTCGCTCCCGAGCGCCTCGGGCGGCCCGGATTCATGCAGCGTCTCGCCGAGCTGCGTGTCCAGCGCGTGGTGGTCGACGAGGCGCACTGCATCTCGACCTGGGGCCACGACTTCCGACCCGACTACCGCCTCCTCGCGCCGGCGATCGTTGCCTGTGGCCGTCCGCCTGTCGCGGGGTTCACCGCGACCGCGACGCCGGAGGTGCGCGAGGACATCACGCGGTCACTCGGTCTACGAAACCCTTTCGTCTCGGTCACGGGCTTCAACCGGCCGACGCTCACGCTCGGCGTCATCCGCTGCCGCGGTGAACGCGCCAAGCGCGACGAGCTGCGCCGGCTTCTCGCCGGCGGGACGCAGCGCGCGCTGGTCTACGTGGGCACGGTGACGGCGGCCATGGAGCTGTCCGCCGAGCTTGGGTTTCCCTGCTACCACGGCAAGCAGGAACCTGAAGTGCGAAGGCGGATCCAGGAGGACTTCACGGCGGGCCGCGCGAAGGTCGTCGTCGCAACATCTGCCTTCGGGATGGGCGTCGACATCCCCGACATCCGGCGGGTCATCCACTACCACCTGCCTGGCAGCCTCGAGGCGTACTACCAGGAGGCGGGGCGGGCGGGGCGCGACGGCGAGCCGGCTGAATGCACACTTCTGTACAGCCCGGCCGACCGCGACCTGCAGGCCTACTTCATCGAGCAGTCCGGCCAGGATGACGGGTCACCGCAGAAGGACGGCGCCTACGCCCGGCTGGCGCAGATGATGGCCTACGCCGAGCTGCGGAGCTGCCGCCACGCGCGCATCGCCGACTACTTCGGTGAAAAGGACGTGGCGCGCCATTGCCACGCCTGCGACAACTGCCTGGCCGAGCGACCGCCGGAGGTGGACGTGGCCCCTGTCGCGGTGAAAGCCGCGCTCGCCGCCGTCGCGCGGTTCAGCGGGCGCGTCGGGTTGGCCAACGTCGCCGCGGTGCTCGGCGGGCGCCGCAGCCGGTGGTCGTCCGAGCAGCAGTGGGTGCAGGACCTGCCGTATTTCGGCTCGCTGAAAGAGTGGCGCGAGGAGCGGATCCGCCTGCTCCTGGGCGAGCTGATCGCCGGCGGGTTCGCGCGCCAGAGCTCGGGCGAGTATCCCGTGGTAGAGCTGACACCGGCCGGTCGCGAGGCTGTCCGCCAAGGGGCGCTGCCGCCGCTGAGGCTGCCCGCGGAGGTCCGCCACGCGCCTCCCAGGGGCGCAGGGAGCGGCGGCGCACCGGTCGAGCTGGTCGATCGCCTGCGACGATGGCGCACGGAAACGTCTCGCGCCGCAAGCGTCCCGGCCTACATCGTTTTGACGGATGCGACGCTGAACGCAATCGCCGCCGCCAACCCGACCAGTCTCGGCGAGCTCATCCGCGTGCCGGGGATCGGCGAATCGAAGCTGCGCAAGTATGGCGAGGAGATCCTGCAGGTCCTGCGCGAGCCGGCACCCTGACACATCGCCCACGGGCCCGCTTTCGCCGCCCTCGCTAGAGCACTATTGAGCCCGTGCCTCAAAAGAGGGCGGTGAGCCGACACCGGGTCGCCGTCGTCCAGCATCCCCCGGTGACGCTCGATCGGAGGAAAACGCTCGAGCGTGGCGTCAGGCTGCTGGAGGAGGCTGCCGCTCACGGCGCGCGGCTCATCTCGTTTCCCGAGGCCTGGGTGCCCGGCTACCCCGAGTGGATGTGGCGCCTCCGTCCCGGCGACGACTTCGAGCTGACCTCGGAGATCCACGGCCGCCTCATCGAGAACGCGGTCGACCTGAAGGCCGGTGACCTGAAGCCGATTCAGAGTGCCGCCCGGCGGCTGAAGGTGACCGTGTCGGTGGGAGTCCACGAGCGCGACGGCGAGTTCAGCCGTGGGACGCTGTACAACACCGTCGTTCTCATCGGGCCGACCGGCGAGATTCTCAATCGCCACCGCAAGCTTATGGCGACCAACGCTGAACGCATGGTTTGGGGGACCGGCGACGCCAGCGGCCTCAGCGTCATCGAGACGCCGATGGGCCGCGTCGCCAGCCTCATCTGCTGGGAGAGCTACATGCCTCTTGCGCGCTTTGCCGTGTACGCCGAGGGATGCGAGATCTACATCGCTCCTACCTGGGCCGATGGCTCGACGTGGCTGGCGTCGATGAGGCACATCGCAGCCGAGGGGCGCTGCTGGGTGCTCGGCAACGGCTGTGCGATGCGCGGCAGGGATATTCCGAAAGACTTCCCGCAGCGCGGCCGCCTGTTCCCGGACCTCGAGGAGTGGTACAACCGCGGCGACTCGGTAATCGTGGCCCCGGGTGGCGAGCTCGTCGCCGGACCGCTGCACGAGCAGCACGGGATTCTGTACGCGGACTGCGACCCCACGCGAGCCTCGACGGCAAAGCGCACCCTGGACGTCGCCGGCCACTACGGCCGCCCCGACATCTTCAAGCTCGAGGTGAATCGGGACCACCTGGCGCCGATCGAATTCCGCTAAACGCCGAAAGCTCGAGCGTCTTCAATCGTGGGGCAAAGCGCCCGACCGAGCCTTATGCGGCACAGGGCTCGCGCAGTTTCATGCACCAATTCACAGCGCGAGTCAGCCATTCGTGCGCCGGCGAATGATGTTCTTGGATACCCTTCACGAAGTGGCACGCCGCCGGTCGCTCTCGAGCTTCTTGTTTCGGGCCGCGCGCCGGGTCGACGACCTTGAAGCGCTCGCCGGCGCCAACCCGAAGCGCATCGAAAGGCGGGTCAAGAACCGGGTGGTGGGCCGACTGCTCGGGCGGGCCGGCTTCTGGCGGAACCTCTGGCGCTGATCCGGCCCTGCTGAGGGCTCTCGACGTAAGCGAGGGCGACGCGCTTGGGAACGACCATCCGCCAGGCATCGAGCACGAGCTCCCTCATCTCCGTCACGTCGATCGCCGCCAGCCTGACCAGGACCCAGTTGTAGCGAAGGTCGGCCTTCTCCGGCTGCATGAACTTGTCCGGACTCCCTCCGACGAGCCAGTCACGTTCCTCTTTGGGGAACCCGAAACCCATCACGGTCTCGTCGCGAGAGAAGGACACGAAGACGATTCGCCCGACTCTGAACTTGACCCGTCCGCGCACAAGCGCCTCGCTCGAGCGCGGCAGCGTCGACGCGAACCTCCGCACGTCCTCGACCGTCACCAATTAGCGCCCTCCCGGCCATGCCCTCGTTCACCAAACATGTGGCGCACAGTGCCATGCAGCTTGTCGGCCATCAGGTGCGCGTCACGCCAACCTCAATCATGGACCCGGGGTGTCACGCGGCTACCGAAGTACAACTTCTTCATCTGCGAGAGCGTGACAAATTAGCGAAGCAGCTTCGGCGCGTCACCCGAAGCCCTGCGAGGCCGCCACCGGCGTATGAGGTGTGTTCACCGGGCTCCTCAGCGTTCGCGGATGAGGAGATTCCAACTCTCGATAACCGAAATCGCAAGCACAAATGCGCTACCACAATTGGGCTATCAACCGCCCGTGCGAATTACGGATGCTGCGAGATAATTGCGCCGTTGCGTAGGCTTCTCTGGTTTCTGAGCGGCTGCGTGATCACTCTGGTGGCCGTTGGAACTTACCAACGGTGGCTGTCGGTAATCGCCGCCCAAGATTCAACTCTCTTGCTCACCGTCCTTGGCGGAATAGTCGCCAGCGGCGGCGTCCTAATCGCACTTGCAGCGCTTGCGGTTAGCGCATGGGGACAGCTGGCCGCAGCACGCACCGCGAGCTGGGACAGTACGCGCGATCTTCTGTGGCACTTCAACAAGCGCTGGGGAGAGATCTATGACTCGCGGGTGAAGGCCGACGAGTTTCTCAAAACAACTCCAGTCCCCGCCTATTCCTACAACCGAGACTTGACCGAGGTCCTCGACCACTTTGAGAGCATGGGGTTCTTCGGAAACAAGCACCATCTTGATGATGAGAAGGCGTGGCAGTTCTACTTCGATGAGGCCGCTGATCTATGGAATCGGGCAATCGACTACATCGCTTGGAGGCGTAAAAGCCGGAATGATTGGACTCTCTTCTGTGAGTACGAGCAGTGGATTCACAGGCTTGCGGGCATCAATACTGCTAGGACGAAAAGCGCGGAGCGCCAGAAGCGGATTCCGACTCCCGTAGCCGCGACGTGGAAGACGAATTTCCCCGCGTCCGAGGCCACAAGTCAGGTACCTGGGAAAGTCACCCCGGAGTCACCAACCGGCACCGGGCAGAGCAAGCCACCAACGAGCTAGTACGCTCACGTACAGCTCGAGGGGCGCTACTTGGTAATGGTCCCGCTGTCCGACTTGCAGTGAATCATGTCGCTATCGAGTATAACCAGCGAAGCTCACCGACTGGCTGAGCGAACAACAGTTCGACCCCGCCGTTGGGGTGCTCCCGGGCACAGTTCGAAGGACTCAAAGGCGTATCCAAGATCAAAAAGGGGTCGCTCGACGTTTCATGACTGTCCGCCGAAGCCACGGACGCCAAATCTGGTGCTCTGACGACCTTGAGGTCGACCGTTCGCGTGCTTTTTCTATGACTACGGAAAGAGCTCGGGTGCCGGTCGGTCATCCGCCGCCGACGGTGACGACAACATTTCCGGTCTTCTGCTCGGTTTCCACGTACCGAGTCGCCTCGACGATGTCGTCCATCGGGTACCGCCGATCGATGACCGGCCGATACTCGACGGCTTCGAACAGTTTCTTCAAGAAGAAGACGTCCTGCTTCGTCTGCCGGGGCGGGATCTCGAAGAGGACCCTCTTCGCTCCTTTCCTCGAGGGCAGCAAGGCCCGAATGAGGTTGCCGAACCCGTCGGTCGCGAGGTAGCCCCCGCCCGGATTCAGGGAGTTGACGCACCGCGTGAAGGGCTGCTTGCCGACGGCGTCCAAGATGATGTCGTAGGTCTGACCGTTCTTGGTGAAATCCTCCTTCGTGTAGTCGAGGACCCGGTCTGCTCCGAGCGACTTCACAAGCTCCAGGTTCTTGGTGCCACACACCGCGGTGATATCGGCCCCGAAGTGCCTGGCCAGCTGCACCGCGGCTGTGCCAATCGCCCCGGACGCGCCATAGATGAGGATGGTCCGCCCTGGCCCCAGGTCAGCCTGTTTCAAGCACATCCAGGCATTGAGCCCTCCGTCGCAGATCGGCGCCGCGTCCTCGAATGTCACGTCCTTCGGCATTTGCGCGATCCGAGAGCTCTCGCGGATGCAGAGATATTCGGCGTGAGCCCCAAACCGGATCCCGGTGCTGCCGAAGACGCGTTCGCCGATCGCGAACTCGCGGACGGCTGCCCCTACCGCCTCCACCTTTCCCGCGAACTCGCTCCCGAGGATCCGCTGGCGCGGCCGCGGGAAACCAAAGATCGCCCGGCTCACGAGCGAGACCGCGAGGCCACTTTTTCGGTTGGCCCCGCGGGTGGCGCAGTCACCCCGGTTGACCGTCGTGGCGTGGACCCTGACCAGCACCTCGTCGTCCTTGGGCACCGGCTCGGGGACTTCTTCGAGGTGCAGAACTTCGGGCGGCCCGTAATTGTCGTAGACGATTGCTTTCATTCACTCTCCTGGCGTGGTCGAGCGGTCTCTCGTTGATTTTGCGTTCGAGAACCTTCGAGCGGCGTCTCGACTCGAAATTGAGCTAATCCGCGGTCGTCGTGCGTCGAATTCGAGGCATGACCTGACGACCCCGAGCATGTGGGCTCAGCATCTCGGATCCACCGAACCGGGGCTCCACGGTGCCGAGTCCCAAGCCTAACCCCTCTCTCGCCGCAGCTCGGGACCCGGCGAGTGCCGCAGCTGGGCCTCATCGCCGTGCTACGACTGGCGGGGTCCACCTGAGTGATGGCGCTCACGCGGCGCGAGGCGCTCCTTGAAAGGAAGTATCTAACTGACCGCCTCCGCGGTCGGGTGCGCGGCGTCGAGCAGACCAAGGAACACTGGGTGTGGCGAGTCTGGCGCGGATCGGAGCTGCGGCTGGTAAAGCGTGCCTACGAAGAAGCGATGGTCGTTTCGCTCGATAGCCCTGACCTCGCCGGTCGCGTCGGTTGCTGCGATGCGCATTCCGTGCTCGGAGGCGATGTGCTGCAGTTCGGGCGCCAGCCCGTACGAGCAAGTGGTGTGCTCGACCGCAACGAGGTTGCCGTAGAGCCGTGCGAGCAGCGAGCCGGGTGTGAGCTCGACAGTGATCGTTTGGTCTTGGAGCGAACAAGCAAGAAGCGTGATGACGGGTGTCCCTCCAAGGCCGTACTCAGCGTGGGCGGCGTCAGCTATCCCTCCAAGAGTCCGAGCGTGCTCGACCAGCACGTGCTGAAACCCACCTCAAGTGCCAACTAGAGAGATATCGCGCTCGCGCGCCTCGCGAACGACCGCGTACGCTGCTTCTGGATCGCGATACGGACTGCCGGGCCCAATCACGATCGCCGAGGTAGCCGCGGCTACACCGGACGCGTCTCGAATCGTGTCGGTGGGGATTACGCGGATCTCAATCGGGATCCCGCGCACATCCGATGCATGTCCGAGCGCGGCGAGGGTTGCGCGGTGAAACCGGTGACTGGCCGGCAGGTCGGTCAGTACCGTAACGACGATAGCGCGCACCGACGCACGTTAGCAGCTAGACAACGGGAGTTCAAAAGTAGCGAAAAAAGGGTCCCTATTGGGACGACTTCAGAACCGCCTTGAAAGGCTATTCGGCTCCAACCGGACCGATTCGGTAGGCCGGGCCGGTTGGCTCCTCTACGACCTGGAATCCAAAGGCGCGCGGGGTCACATCTGTCCTCCGTCCAAATGTCCTGACAAGGTCCGCGACCTCGCCAGGCAAGTCGCGAACTGTGTCGTCAAAAAAGGTAGCGGGATCGACGCCCAGACAGCACGCGAAGTCGTGAAGGGGGGCAAATCCAACGAGCACGTCGCGCCAATCTCGGACTGGCATGGAGGCCAGCAGATATTCGACGATCCCGGTCCGAAGAGGATCTCTCGATTCTGCTCGGAGGGCTCGTGTTGCAGCCACCATAGGGTTAGCCGGGTGCGCCATCGGCGACCTAATCTCTTCGACGAACGCGCTCAAGGCGACGCACACCTTGGTCGATCAGAGCCTTCATCAGGGACTGGTATGGGACTCCTCGCCGCTCCGCGGCATGCTTGGTCCGGCTAAGTAAGTCCTTTGGGACCCTCAATGAAATCTTGGTCGTCGCCTGATCCAGCGACTCGAGTACCTCGCGCTCAAAGTCCTCATCGCTCAGATCGTCGAACGGGTCATTGAAAGGCTTCCGGGTCGCCTTGGTATTCATTTGGTGATCCTCCGAATAATTCGCTTGGACGCCTCGCGTGCATGGATTGGATAGCGACCCTCGCGATCATCGATCCAGATCACAACCAGCCAACGGCCCGCTGCAGACCGACCGATCACTTGATGCGCCTCGCGATCAGCAAGGGCGATCTCGATTCGATTAGCATCGCGAAGCACCTCCTCAATTTCTTCAAGCGAGATGTGCCGTTCGGGATGGTCGGAGCCCAAGTGCCTGCGATTAGCGGAATCCCAGACGATCCGCCGATCGTCCACCCATTCAGTATATACGAAAGGGATGGACAAATTGGGGTGGCTAGCGGGACTTGAACCCGCGACACCCAGATCCACAATCTGGTGCTCTGCCAACTGAGCTATAGCCACCGCGGCACGGCAGGCGCCCGGCGCCTTCAGGAGAGCACGATTCTACCGGCCGGCCGATTGTCGGAGAATTGAGCCATGCCGACCACGGCCGAGTTCGAGCAGACGATCAAGTCGGGCGAGCTGATCGAGTCGCCGCGGGAGATGACTCCCGAGTACCTGCGCGAGCTCAAGCACACCCTGATCGTGTCGGGCGACACGGAGCTCATCTCCGCCCCCGCCTACTACCTGGCCGCCAAGCGGGCACCGTCGATCAACGCCTTCATGACCGGGATCGCGATCATCCAGGACGAGCTCGCTCACGCCCACATCGCGTACCACATCCTCGAAGAGCTCGGCGAGGACCAGGAGAAGCTCATCTTCAGCCGCGACCCGAAGAGCTTCCGCTACCCCTACGCGTTCGACGTCCCCCTCGACTCGTGGACGGAGCTGGTCGTGGCCAACGGTTTCTACGACCAGGCGGGCTTCTGCCTGCTGGGCGACATCCACGAGCACTGCTCGTACGGGCCGTGGAAGCGTGGCCTCAACAAGGTGATGCTCGAAGAGAACTTCCACCTGCGCAACGGCCGCACGTGGATGAAGCGGATCAGCGCCTCGGGCGGCGCCGCCAAGGACGAGCTGCAGCGTGCGGTCGACTGGATGTTCCCGCTGAGCGTCGAATGGTTCGGCCTCCCGGACTCGATGAAGATGCACTCGACTCAGCTCGACTACCGCCTCAAGGGGCTCACCAACGACGGGCTGCGGCAGTGGTGGCTGTCCACGGTCGTGCCGTACTGCGAGCAGATCGGTGTCAAGGTGCCGGCGCACAAGGAGACGCGGGACGGCAAGGACGTGTGGGAGCTCGACTACCCGTTCCCCTGCGCGTTTGACGCGGAGGAGAAGCGCTGGGATTTCAAAAACCCCAGCACATGGGACGACGTGCTGAAGAGGTGGCGCGCGCGGGGCCCGCGCAACGCCGAGATGGTCGCGATGTTCCAGGAAGAGTTCCACAAGTTCCGCAAGAGCCACCACACCGAGTCGTGAACGATCGCTTCTGGGGCGCGCTCGCCGAGGTGCGCGACCCCGAGATGCCGATCAGCCTGGTCGACCTCGGCGTGATCTACGGCGTCGAGGAACGCGACGGGGTCGTCGAGGTCGAGCTGACGTTCACCGCGATGGGTTGCCCGGCGTCCGAGTTCATAGTCGACGACGTTCGCGAACGCCTGATGATGGAGCCCGGCGTGCGCGAGGTCGTGGTCAAGGTCGTGTGGGACCCGCCGTGGACCGCGGCTCGCCTCACGGAAGCCGGTCGAGACGCGCTCGAGGAATGGGGGCTCGCGGTGTGAGCGCCGGCTACAAGCGCGTCAGCGGCGATGCGGTCGAATACGAAGTGTTCGCGCGCAAGAGCCGCGTCGACCCGCTCCACCACGTGGGCAGCGTGGTCGCGCCGGACGACGACCTCGCGATGGCCTACGCGCGCGCGACCTACGACGAGGAGCGCTGGTGCGAGATGGCAATCGTGCGCAAGGAGCACGTGATCGAGCTGTGGCAGCCGGGAGAGCCGTGAGCATCTCCGACCTCGTCCTCAGCCTCGCCGACAACAAGCAGCTGCTCGGCCTGCGCTACGCCGAGTGGGCCACGCGCGCGCCGTCGCTCGAGGCCGACATCGCGGCCGCCGCGATGGGCCTTGACGACCTGGGCCACAGCCGCGTCCTTTACGGATGCCTCGAGCCGCTGGGCCACGATCCACGAGGCCCTGAGCGCGAGTCGGATCCCGCGAGCCTGCGTGGCCTCGCTTACTTCGACGAACCATGGGATTCGTGGGGCCAGTTCGTCGCGGCAAACGCCGTCCTCGACACGGCCTTCACGCTGATGATCGAGGCTTGCGTCAACGGCTCGGTCGAGGTGCTCCAGCAGCGCCTGCGCAAGATGCTTCTCGAGGAGCGCTATCACTTCCTTCACGGCCGCAGCTGGCTCCGCTCCGGCATCGACGCCGCTCCGCTCGAGCGCGCCTGGCGCGAGGCGATCGAGTTCTTCGGGCCGCCCGATGGCGAGGTCGCAGCACTCCACCGCGAAGGCCGGCTCGCGATGGGCCCCGCCGAGCTGCACGAGCACCTGGAGTCAAGGCTCGAGTCGAAGGCGCCTTCTGTGAAGGTGGACTGGAAGTCGTGGGACAGTGCGCGCCGGCGCAGCCACGCGGGTGCCATCGACCAGCGCACGTTCGCGATGCTGCGCGGTCTCGAGGAGAAGAGGTACGCCCCGCCCGGCGCCGCCGCGAAAGCCTGAGGAGCCGAGAGCAGACCCGCGCTGTCCTCACTGCAAGGCGCGTGACGCCGAGGTGATCTCGCTGTTTGGGACGCAGGCGATGACGCTTCAGTACCGCTGCCGGAAGTGCGGCACGATCTTCGAAGCGCTCAAGTACGGCTAGGCGTCTTCCTCGTCCTCTTCAGTCGCGGGGCCTCGGCGCCGGCGCAGGATCGCGAGCGGCAGCCCCGCGAGCACGACGAGCACGATGAGCACGGCAACGATGATCGGCAGCGTCTGCCCGCCGCCTACCGTTGGCGCGCCGGGCGGTGGCGACGCGGACGGATAGCCGGCGGCGAAATAGCCGAACTGCGTTGTCTGGGTGTCCAGCGTGAACGGCTGAGATTGCTGGTTGGCGCCGATGGACTTCCAGGGCCCCGCGGGATCGCTGGCGAAGTACACGTCGGACGGTGCCGGCACAAGGTTCGAGAACCGCAGGACGAGATTCGACGACTTGACGAGCGTCGCGTCTGCCTGGACCTGGTAGACGTTCGTCACGAACTTGATCCCGGCGGGCTGGGGGCAGGTCCCGAGGGGAGTGATGGTGACAGTGATGGTGCTTTTGCCACCGGGGTTGAAGGCGCCGGGCAAGAAGCCGATCACGAGCTGGCCGTCGTCCGTGAACGCGGACTGCGCGTCGCTCACGCCGCCGATCACGTTGATCGTGGCGTGCCCGCCGGACGGCTTCTGGTTGGCGCCCGCCTGCGGTGGAGGACACGTCCAGTTATACGGCTGCGGAGGTCCAAAGCCGTCGTAGAAGCCAGGCGCCACCATCGAGGCGGCGAGCACGTACAGGACGGCCGCGGCGCCCAGCGGCGCGGCCCGCTTCACAGGGCAAGGTCCGCGATGACGTGTCCGATGATCGGTCCCACAAGATCGCGACATGCCCATCGCCACAGGCCCAGGACAAGCCCGGCTGCCGCGACCGCGCCCAGGAACGCGGGCGGGTGCGACAGCGCGTGGCCAAGCGTCCAGAGCAGCGTAGTGCCCAGCACCGCGAGCGGCGCCCCGCCCACGTCTTCGAGGGCCGCGTAGAGCGCACCTCTGAACGCCAGCTCCTCGCCGATCGACACGGCGATCGCGGCCACGGCCAGACCCGCCGGCAGCAGCGGCACGCTTCCCACCCTTACGGCTCCTGGCAGCAGAAGAACGGCCGCCAGCGCAAACCCGCCGAGGATGCGCAATCCCAGGTGCGTGCGCTCGATGCCGAGCCTTTTCGGCGTGAACCCCACCGCGGCCACCGCGAGCGCGAAGCCGCCCAGGATGAGGGCAGGCACCGTCGCGCCGGGCACGGCAACCACAAGTGCGCGAGCCCATTCGACCAGCAGCACGTAGGTTGCGAGGACGGCCACGCGCACGCCCGGCCGGGCGCCGGCGATCGAGATCATGGCTCGATTATCGAAGAGTCACCCGACCCGACGGGCGCTTCACAATTCGCACGATGAACGAGCCGGAGATGGGATTCGTCGAGCGGTACGCATCAGACGCGTTCTCCGTGGTCGAGCATCCAATGGCGCCCGGCATCATTGGCGCCCCGCTGCACACCCACAGCCGCGAGGACGAGTTCAGCTACATCGTGACCGGCACAATCCAGGTGCAGCTTGGCCAGCGCGTGCTGACCCTGGGGCCGAGAGACGTCATCTGGAAACCGCGCGGCGTGGCGCACGCGTTCTGGAACGCGTCGAGCGAGCCCGCGCTCGTTCTCGAGCTCATCATCCCTGGCGGCTTCGAGCGCTATTTCAAGGAGTTGGTCGCGCTGGCGCACGCCTCGGGCGGCGGCCCACCGGACAGGTCGCTGATGGTCGAGGTGCAGAGGCGCTACGGGCTCGAGATGGACCTGGCCTCCATCCCGGTCCTGATGGAGAAGTACGGGGTGCGGCCACCGCGCATGTGAGCTACGCGGTCTGCAGCCTGGAGGGCGCCGCGTAGACGTTGAAGCGATCGCCACGAAGGAAGCCGACCAGCGTCTGGTTGAACTCGCGCGCCAGCGACACGGCAAGGCTCGACGGCGCGCCGACCGCGGCCAGCACAGGGATACCTGCGGTGATCGACTTCTGCACGATCTCGTAACCCGCGCGCCCGCTCACGACGAGGACGCATTGACTGGCGGGCAGGCCACCGTCGAGGAGCAGGCCGCCGACGAGCTTGTCGACAGCGTTGTGCCTGCCGATGTCCTCGCGCACCGCAAGTGGCACGCCCGCCACGTCGAAGAGGCCCGCCGCATGCAGCCCACCCGTCTTCTCGAACACGCCCTGCGCGGAGCGGAGCCTGTCGACCATCGGAGCGAGTAACGCTGGATCGACCCGAGGACCGTCGGCCAGCGGCGACAGGTCGCGACGCAGGTCCTCGATCATCACGGCACCGCACACTCCGCACGCAGAGCTCGACAGCATCGAGCGCTCCTGCCTGCGTCGAGGCGCGCCGCGCAGCCTCACGTCGATGCGGTTCGACTCGACCAGGGACGCGTTGACGCGCACAACCCCCGAGTCTTCGTGCGCCTCGGCGCTGATCTCGATAGACCCTATGTCGTCACGCGACCGGATCACGCCCTCCGCGAACAGCAGCCCGAGCGCGAGAGCGATGTCGTCACCGGGCGTTCGCATGACGACGGAGAGATCCTTCCCGTCGAGCATCAGCTGAAGCGGCTCTTCGGTGGCGACGGCGTCCGGCGCCTCGGCCCATACGCCCGACTGCCAGCGCTGGATATGGACCTGCGGCGCGGTGGGCCTGGATGCCATCGGAAAGAGTCAGGCCTCGGCGATCCGCAGCTGGCGCGCCGACTTCGGGACGGCGGTCGTGACGGCGAACCCGCGCCATGAAGTGACACGTTCGGGCCTGAGCTCGATCACGTCGGGCACCTCGGATTCCTCTATCGCATAGCGTTCGGCGACAGCCGCGGAATCAATCGCTCCGCCGAACGTGCCGCGGACGCACGCGCCGACCATCATGGACGGCCTGAACCGATGATGGGATTCCACGACGAGCGCGCCCGCGGACGACGCACGGGGGCGGCCGCTCGTGGGGGCCACGCACACCTTGCCCCCCGAGACCTCCCAGAACGCCGGGCGGATCACCGGCATGCCGCCCTCGATCCAGCATGCGTATCCTCGCGACACTCCGGCAAGCCGCCTGCTCACGTCGGCCGGCACCGCCGGGACCCGCGCCGCCTGCGCGGCCGGAAACGGCGTCCCCTCCACGATGTCCGCATGGCTCATGCGCAGGCGGAGCACCACCCGGTTGTAGGGCATCCATTCGCGCGGCAGCCGCGTGAGGTCGAGCGCGTAGCCGGCGACAAAGGGGGCGTTGCGCAGCGCGTAGCCCGCCATGCCCAAGAAGTACGCCGGTCCGTCAAGGGCGGCCCGGACCTGGCTCGAAAGCGACAGCGGGTCGAAGATCTCGATCGCTCCGCGCAGAAGGACTGCCTTCTCGTTGCCGTCGACGAGGAACGCGGCGCGAGGGTCGCGCCTCGCGATCATCGTCTTGGCGGCAAACCGCGACGTCGTCATCCAGAGCGATCCGCCGGCGGAGCTGAACACGGCGGGGTTGATCAGCGGGAGCCTGCCGGCGCGAAGCGCGAGCATGCCGATCGACGTCTCGCCGAGGATCCGCGACGCCTCGTGGGTCAGCCGCATGACAGCAACTTTAGGACTCGAGCTCGTCGCGGATCCGCTCCAGCGCGTGCTCGAGGCGTCGGCGAACCGTGCCCTCGAGGCGCTGGGCGACCGCCGCGCCGAGGAACGAGGCCGGTGGCTCGTATGCGATCCGCAGCTCGATCCGCGTGCCGTGCGCGGTCTCGGCGAAGGTGAAGCCGCCCTCCTGCTTGATCACCCCGGATTCCGATGTCCATCCGATCTCCTCAGGCCGCTGCCACCGGTTGAGGCGCAGCACGCTCTTCAGCGGAAAGCCGAGCGCCGACATCTCGACGCTGTAGCGCGCTCCCACGCCGCGGGACTTCGTTCCGATCGGCTCCCATCGGCTCACGCCCTCGAGCACCTCGGCGACGTGGCGGTAGTCCGCGAAGTAGTCGAAGATCCGCTCGGGCGACGTCTTCACGCTGACGCCGGCCGAGAATTCGAGACGAGCCATGAGGCCAAGATATTGGTTGTGACGGCTTGGGTTGACGGGCGAATCTCGGCCGACGAGTCCGTGGCGTCGCCCAACGCGGCGACAGGCCGCGAATTGCACGATGCATTCCTCTCGCGAATTCCGGCCCTGACGTTGGGCCTGGTGCGCGCCCGCGGCGATGCTCTCGCCATCGGATCCGTGGAGCTTCTCCGCTTCGGAAAACCAGAGGTCGGGCGCAATGCCGTCGAGTGGCCGATCGAGGGCGGTGTGCTGGCGGGCGCACCTGGTGGCAGCTGGCGGATTGCCGCGACTGACGGGCGCCTGGTCGCCTCGATCGAAGCGTACCGGCCCGCGCTCCCGCGGCCGCTGTATTCGCTGACCCAGCTGGTCATGCACCGCCTGCTGATGCGACTCTTCCTTCTGGAGATGCGGGGCCGCGACCCGGCGCCCCGGGCGACCGCTTCCGCCACCCAGCGCCGCCGCGCCGCATCGATCGACATCGCGCTGTGCGCAACGCTCGCCGGCGTCATGCGACGGCCGCCGAAACCCGTCACGCTGCTCGGCATCGCGGCCGCGTACCACGTGGCGTGCTGGAGCATCACCGGCAGGACTCTCGGCGGAATGGTGACCGGTCAGCGCGTGGTCGCCGTCGACGGATCGAAGCTGAGCGTCACACAGTCGATGTTGCGACTGGCCGCGATTCCGCTCTCGTGGATGCGCGGAACGCCGATACACGACCAGATCGCGTGCACGGAAGTCGTGATCGACTGAAATAGAAAAGGGGCAGCGATGCTGCCCCTTTTTCGCCGATTGTCAGGAACTAAGCGTGCGCGCCGCTCGCGGTAGCCGTCGCGGGCTTCTGCATCAGGAGTGCCGCGCGGTTCGGGTAGAGAACGAACGCGAGGACCGCGACAAGGATCGCGATGATGAGCGCGACGATGTCGAAACTGCCCACGCTGATCGCGTTGAAGATCTGCCACACGACCTCGAGGATCGCGTAGACGATCAGCGCGCGAACCCAGCTCACGTTCGCGATGGGGTCAAATCCCGCGATCATGATGCCCGCGCCAAATGCGACGCCGGCCACGCCCGCAGTGACTCCATCCCAGCTGTCGAATGGGAAGAAAGTGCCGCCGATGAAGCTCATTCCTGAGCCGGCCACAAGGAGCACTCCCATCACCCACATCAGAAGCTTCATCGCCAAGGGGTTCCACTTTGCCACTGCTAGCCTTCCTCCATATCGACCGCGGGGTTGATTTACTGCCTTCGAAGCGGCGGTCGTTTCAGGTGCAACTTATATGCTCATTGCACGCTTTTAGCAACCTCTAATCACGCAAATACTTGCGTGCCACCTCGCCACACAACTCGAGGTTGGAGCCCGTAAGCCCATGCAAACGCCCCTTCGTGCTCGGCCGGCCAGAGCACGAGATCCGCAAGCTTGCCCCGCTCGACAACACCGCGGTCGTTGCGCGCCAGCGATCGCGCGCCTCCCGACGTCGCCGCGATCAGAGCCTGATCTACCGACATCTTGAAGACCGCGACGGCGAGAGCCACGACGACGCTCATGCTCGTGATCCCGCTCGTGCCGGGATTGTGGTCCGTACCCAGCGCGATCACGGCACCCGCGTCCAGGAGATCTCTCACAGGAGGAATCCTTCCGATCGAGAGAGCCGTTCCGGGCGCGAGGGTGGCGGCCACGCCCGCGGCGGCCAGGGCGAGTGCGTCGGCGCGGTTGGCCCGAAGCAAGTGGTCGGCGGAAACGGCGTGAAGCTCGGCGGCAAGGCGCGACCCGCCGGTGCGCGCCAGCTCGTCGGCGTGGAGGCGCGGAATCAGCTCCGCTTCGATGGCGGCCGTCAATATGGTTCGCGACTGCGCAACCGTGAAATACCCGCGGTCGCAGAAGACGTCGCAGAAGCGCGCTCCCGCCTCGCGCGCCTCACCGCACCACCCCGCCACCCGCCTGGCGTAAGCGGCCATCTGAACCGGCTCGTCCGGCGGCAGCGCATGGGCGGCGAGAAACGTGACCTCGATGCGCGGGAGGTCGGCGCGGCCGCTGAGTCGGCCCAGGAGCCGGGTGGCCGCGAGCTCTCCGTCGTGGGTCAGGTGATAGCCGGTCTTCGCCTCGACGGTCGTGGCGCCGCCCGCGAACCATTTGCGCAGCCGCGATGCCGTCGCCTCCTCGAGCGCGTCCGCAGGCTCGTCGCGCGTGGCGCGCACGGTGGCTCGGATTCCCCCGCCCGCCCGCGCCACATCTTCGTACGACGCGCCCGCCGTGCGCATCGCCACCTCGGCCATCCGATCGCCGGCGTAGACCGGATGCGTGTGCGCGTCGATGAGCCCGGCCGTGACGAGGCCGCCGCCGCAATCTTCTTCTTGAGCCACCTGCCTCATGAGGTCCAGGGGCTCCGCGCCCTGCTTCCCGCACCAGGCGATGTGCTCGCCGTCGACGATCAGGGCGGCACGTTCGATCACGCCCGCCTCGGTGCCCGTGAACAGGCGACCGATGTTGCGCAGGCGCCTCACGAGGACACGACCGTGTTGCCGCCGACGACGACGTTCACCACCTCGCGCCCGGAGAAGCCGAACACCAGGTAGTCCGGGCTCAGCTCGCGGCGCTCGGCGGCGGGCTGGTACAGCGTGACGAAGTCCGCGAGCATTCCGGCCTTCAGCTCCCCCGCCTCCCAGCCGAGCGACCGCATGCCGTTCACGGTGGCCGCGCGCAGCAGCTGCTCGGGTTGATGAAGCACCCGCCTGCCAGTAGCGCGTCGCTGGTCGAGCTCGACGGACCGCGCCTCCTCGAGCATGTCCACGACCGCGTTTGAGTCGCTGCCGACGTTGATCGCGCTGCCCGCCCTCTCGAGCAGGTGCAGCGGGCCGACACGGTCACCCAGATCTCGCTCCGACGTCGGACACGCACAGATCGAGACGCCATGCCGGCCGAGCAGCGAGATGTCGCGCTCGTCGACGTGGATGGCATGTACCGCCGTAAGGTCCGGGCCGAGGACTCCCTCGCGCTCCAGGAGCTGGGCGGGCGTGCATCCCTCGATCGACACGCATTCCTCGACCTCCTCGGGCTGCTCCGCGAGGTGGACGTGCAGCGGCATGCGCCGCCCGCGCGCGTATTCGGCGACGACGCGCATGGATTCCGGGTCGACCGCGCGCACGCTGTGGATCGCCGCCGCGATCCTGCACCCGTCACTGTCGTGAAGCTGGTCCACCCGCTGCGCCCAGCGGTCGGCATCGCCGTCGGAGAACGCGATCTGCTCATCCTCGAGCGGCCGTCTGTCGACTCCTCCCTGCAGGTAGCAGGTGTCGATGAGGGTGATCCGTATGCCCTCCTCGCGCGCCGCGTCGATAAGAGCCTCGCCGAGCTCGTTGCCGCGGCCGTGCAGGTAGTGAAACTCACCGACCGCCGTGATGCCGGCCTGCAGCATCTCTCGAAAGAGCGCGCGCGAATGCGTGAAGTAGTCGCCCGGGTCCCACTCCGAATAGCCGTACATCTTCTTTCGCCATTCCCAGAAGTCGCCTCCCCCCGCTTCGACCTCGCCGCGAAGCAGTCGCTGAAAGGCATGGCTGTGCACGTTCGCGAACCCCGGCACCGTCCAGCCCCGAAGCCGCGTGGCGTCGCGTGGGGCGGCCACGCCTTCCTCTATCGAGCTGATGCGGCCGGCCTCGACTGTGATGAGAACGTCGCTGGCGCGGCGCCCGAGCCACGCCTGCTCGGCGTGCCAGAGGCCCGACCCGTTCAATCCTTCATCGGGATGCGGACGCCGCGCTCGTGCGCCACCTGGATCGCGCGTTCGTAGCCGGCGTCGGCGTGGCGCATCACCCCGGTGCCCGGGTCGTTGGTGAGCACGCGCTCCAGCTTGCGGCCGGCAAGCTCGGATCCGTCGGCTACGACGACCATCCCCGCATGGATCGAGCGGCCGATGCCGACGCCGCCGCCGTGATGCACGCTCACCCACGACGCGCCGCTCGACGTGTTGAGCAGCGCGTTGAGGATCGGCCAGTCCGCGATCGCGTCCGACCCGTCCTGCATCGACTCCGTCTCGCGATAGGGTGAGGCCACGGATCCCGCATCGAGGTGATCGCGGCCGATGACGATCGGCGCCTTCACCCTGCCGCTGCGCACGAGCTCGTTGAACCGGAGGCCCGCTCGCGCCCGCTCGCCATATCCAAGCCAGCAGATGCGGGCGGGCAGGCCCTGGAACTTCACGCGCCGGCCGGCAGCCGTGATCCATCGGACCAGCGCCTCGTCGCCGGCGAATTCGTCGAGGATCGCCCGGTCCGTCGCCTCTATGTCGGCGGGATCGCCGGACAGGGCGGCCCAGCGAAACGGGCCCTTGCCCTCGCAGAACAGCGGGCGGATGTAGGCCGGCACGAAGCCCGGGTAGTCGAACGCCCGGTCGAAGCCGCCGAGGCGAGCCTCGGCGCGAAGGCTGTTGCCGTAGTCGAACACTTCCGAGCCGCGATCCAGGAAATCGACCATCGCGCGCACGTGCCGCGCCATGCTCTCCCGCGCGCGCTTGACGTAGCCCTGCGGGTCGTCGAGCCGAAGCTCTTCCGCGTCGCGAGGATCGACGCCGGCTGGCACGTAGCTCAGCGGGTCATGTGCCGGCGTCTGGTCCGTGACGACGTCGGCCTCGAAGCCGCGAGCGACCAGGTCGGGCAGCACCTCGGCGGCGTTGCCGAGCAGCCCGATCGAAAGGGCACGCCTGTCCTTCTTTGCCTCGGCCGCGAGCCGGAGGGCGTCGTCGATACCGTCGGCGCGCACGTCCAGGTAACCGTGCTCGAGACGGCGCTCGATGCGCTCGGCATCGACCTCGACGCATATCGCCACCCCGCCGTTGAGGGACACCGCCAGCGGCTGCGCGCCACCCATTCCGCCAAGTCCCGCGGTCAGTGTCACTGTGCCCGCAAGCGAACCGCCGAACCTCTTGCGCGCGATGGCGGCAAACGTTTCGTATGTGCCCTGCAGGATGCCCTGAGTGCCGATGTAGATCCAGGAGCCGGCCGTCATCTGGCCGTACATGGTCAGTCCCAGCGCCTCGAGGCGGCGGAACTCCTCCCACGTGGCCCACTCCGGCACCAGCATCGCGTTCGAGATGAGGACGCGGGGCGCCCACTCGTGTGTTTCGAAGACGCCGACCGGCTTGCCCGATTGGACGAGCAGCGTCTGGTCGTCCTTGAGCACCCGCAGCTCGCGGACGATGGCGTCGAACGCCTCCCATGAGCGGGCGGCCCGACCCGTGCCTCCGTAGACGACGAGGTCCTCGGGTCGCTCCGCGACCTCGGGGTCCAGGTTGTTCATCAGCATACGCATCGCGGCTTCTTGCGACCAGCCGAGGCAGGAAAGCTCCGAGCCGTGCGGCGCGTGGATGACGCGGGTCACTGCAGCCTTCCCACCGCGGACTCAGCCGCCTCGATCACCGCACCGCTGCGGATCAGGGCTTCAGCCGCCGCCAGCTCCGGCGCGACGACGCGGTCCGGACCGATGCCGGCGACGTGCTTGCGCAGCAGGTCGCGCACGGCACGTGTCGCCGGCGCCGCCTCCAGCGGCGCGCGAAGATCCTGTGCCCGCGCGGCGGACAGCAGCTCCACCGCAAGGATGCTCGTCAGGTTGTCGAGCACCGTGCGAAGCTTGAGCGCCGCGCCCCAGCCCATCGACACGTGGTCTTCCTGCATCCCCGAGGTCGGCACCGAATCGACGCTTGCCGGCGCGGCGAGGCGCCTGTTCTCGGCGACGAGAGCAGCCGCCGTGTACTGGGCGACCATCAGCCCGGAATTGACCCCCGGCTCCTCCGCAAGGAACGGCGGAAGGCCTTGCGAGCGGTGCGGGTCGAGCATGCGGTCGACCCTGCGCTCCGCGATCGACCCGACCTCGGCGGCGGCGATCGCGAGGAAGTCAGCCGCGAACGCGAGCGGCTCGCCGTGGAAGTTGCCGTTCGACTCCACCTCCCCGTTCTCGAGCACGATGGGGTTGTCTATCACCGAGCCCAGCTCGACCTCCGCGGTGCGCCGCGCGAAGCTCAGCGTGTCGCGCGCCGCACCCGCGACCTGCGGGCTGCAGCGAACCGAGTACGAGTCCTGCACCGCGTGGTGCGAGTGACGGTGCGAGGCGACGATCGGCGAGCCTCGCATCAGCAGCGCGAGGTTTGCGGCGCTCGCCACCTGGCCCGCGTGCGGCCGCACCTCGTGCAGGTGCGGCTGGAACGCGCGGTCGGTGCCGAGCAGCGCCTCGGCGGTCATGGCGGCGGTCACGTCGGCGGTTCGAAACAGGCGCTCCGCGTCGGTGCACGCAAGGACGAGCATGCCGAGCATTCCGTCGGTCCCGTTGATCAGAGACAGCCCCTCTTTGGTCTCGAGGCGAAGCGGCTTGACATTTGCGGCTTTGAGGGCTTTCCGCGCCGGCTGCCGGGCGCCCGCCTCATCGAAGACCTCGCCCTCGCCGACAAGCGCAAGGCCGATATGGGCGAGCGGGGCCAGGTCACCGCTGCAGCCCACCGAGCCGTAGCGTGGAACGACCGGCGTGATCCCCGCGTTGAGGAGCGAAAGAAGCGCCTCGGCCACCATGGGGCGGACGCCCGACATGCCCATCGAGAGGGTGCGCGCCCGCAGAAGCATCGTTGCCCGCACGACCTCGCGGTCGACTGCCGGTCCGACTCCTGCCGCGTGGGAGCGGATCAGCGCGATCTGAAGCTCGGGCTGCCGCAGCCGCGCTACACGCGTGCCGGCCAGCGCACCGAATCCTGTCGACACGCCGTAGACCGGTTCCCTGGACGACGCGGCACGCTCCACGCGCGCGCGGCTCCTGTCCATCCGAGTGCGCGCCGCGGCGGAGAGCGCGACCTTGTCGCCGTGCCGGGCCACGGCGACCACCTGGTCCTCGTTGAGACCGGCGCCGCGCAGCGTGACCGTCACGAGGGCAAAGGCTAGCTCATGCCCGTCGCGAAGCCCCGGCCGCTTTCCGTTCCCTGGCCCGTGGCGGCGAGAGCGACGAATCGATGTTCTTCAGCGCTTCGCGGCGGCTGAGCCCGCTCAGCTCGGCTTCGTGTTCGCGAACGTACCGCGACACCTCTTGTGGGTCGGTCCACGCATACTGCCGCAGCGCCCAGCCGATCGCCTTGCGGATGAAGAACTCGCGATCACTCGTGTTGGCCTCGATGTTCGCGTAGAGAAGCCGCAGATCCGTGTCGCGCTTGAAACGGAGCTGGCAGATTATCGAGACGCGTCGCTTCCACATGTTGGGATCCGTGCTCCACGCGCGCATCACTGGACGCATTTCCTTCGGGTGTGCCCGCAGCAGGGTGCCGACCACCTGCGAAAGCTCGTCGACGTGATCCCACCACGCGCCCGTCACGATCATCTCCTCGAGCACCGGCATCATGTCGAGCGTCAGGCAGTCGGCGTAAGGCTTTGCGGAAAGCAGGAAAACGGCCGCGTAGCGCTCCTCGCGGAACTTCGCCCCGCGCCAGATCTCGAGAACCGCCGTCCTCCAGGCCTTGCACCCGACTGGCGATGCGGCGAAGACGCGCTTGCAGATCGACGTCACCTGGGGCAGCGTGACTCCGTGATACGGCATCGAAGACTTCATGTACGCCTGCATGGCCGGAGCCTTCGTCGGGTCGGCGACTGCCGCCATCTCCTTGCGAAGGCCGGCCAGGAGCGCTGCCGATCCCGCGCTCACTCGATCGGGCTGTATCGGGCGGCGACTATCGCGGCGCCGTCGAGCTGGAGCTCCCAGGTCGATCCCTTCTCGTAGCCGCCATCCCCGGCTTTCACCACGCGCCGCCGGACCAGCTCCTCGACAAGTTCCCACACGATGTCGCCGTGGGTGCTCAGGACCGCGCGATCGAGCTTCGGGTTGCTGAGGAACGTCATCGCGCCGTCGAGGCCATGGCCTTCAGCAAGCTCGATCCTGTGCTCCACCTCGAGCCGGTTGGCGCGAGCCAGCGGCTCGACCGTCTGGACGCAGCGCACGTATGGACTCGAGAACACGGCGGCGATGCGCTTTCCCTCGAGCAGCGTCACGAGTTGCTCCGCCTGCTTGTGACCCTTCTTGGTCAGCGGTCGCAGCCGGTCATCGCCGGACCAGCTCTCCCGGTCGCCCGCCTTGGCGTGGCGGACCACATAAAAGGTGCGCGTCAACTACGGCATCCAGGATCGCAGCGGCTTGCGATCGAGCGAGCTCCACGCCCGGGGCCAGCGAGAGCGCGACTCCTCGGCCGCGATCCGCTCCAGCGCGATGAGCTCGCCGGCCACGAAGGCGCGCCGGCCGGTCACCCTGGTGGCGCGCAGCCAGGCCTGCGCCGTCACGCTGTCCTGGTGCTCGCCGAGCACCGTTTGGAGCTTGGCCGCGGCCCTGGCAAACGCGTCCGCACCGGCACCCGCGACCGGTGCCACGGCCTCGGCCGCATAACGCGCCCGCTTGGCCAGGATGCGGATGCGGTGCAGCTCCGCGTCGGAGGGACTCTCCGGCAGCTGCTTGACGGCCGAGCGCAGGCGCTTCCACGGCGTCGAGGCGAACCCGGGAAGAACGGCGGAGGCGGGCTGGCCAGCGTCGGCAATGGTCGGAGGGTTGTGCGCGGCCTCGACCAGCGTTTCGAGGAGGTCGATGTAGCGCTGCGAGTCGAGGTCGGCTCGGACAGTCATGCGAAGCGCCTCGATCTCCAGCTCCAGCGTCCTGAGCAGGGCCGTCGCGGAGCGTGAATCGCTGGCGGGCAGTGAGTCCGCGCGCGAGCGCAGCCTCTCGAGAAGCACCTCTCGATCCCTTACGGCGCCAAGGCCCATGGCGAGCCAGCCGAGCTCCGAGCGCAGTGGTTCGGACGCCTCTTGGCGCAGCAGCGGCGCGAAAGTCCGCAGGTGAGAGCGAAGCTTCCGCGTGGCGACGCGCGCCTGGTGCACCGCCTCCGGGTCGCCGCCCGTGCGGACAAGCGGATCGTGCCTGAGAAGCGACGCCACGGCATCCGCGAAGGCGGCGCGTATCACGTCGTGCGCGGAGGCGTCGCTCGCGGTCGGCTCGGCCGCGACCTCCGGCGGTTCCTGGGCGCGCGGACCGATGGCGCGGATGTGCTTGGGGGTCGGATCAGGCGCGCCCGCGCCCGCCCCGCGGAGGCGCGCCACGACCGGGGCGATGACGTCCTCGCCGTCTTGCTCGGCGAGCTTGCTCTCGACCTCGATCTCGCGGAACCGGGCGGCGACACGCCTTCCGTCACGCACCGACACCTCGTCGTCGACGACCTCCGCGACGGCCGTTCCCGTGGAATCGACAAGGCGCAGCCGCCGACGCACGGTGGAGAGACGTGCCACCGGCACGAGCTCCGCCCTGCGCACGTACGCGCGCACCATCTCCAGGGCGCCGCGCGGAGGCTTCCTCGCGCCGCCTTCGAAGTTCAGCTCATCGCGCTCCAGCACCGCCGTTGGCTTACCGGGCGACGACGGTGGCGCGGAAAGCTTGAGCGTCCAGCCCTCGCCCGCCCGGTGACGCAGCGATACGCCCCATCGCGCGAGCCGCAGGTCTGGGGTGTCGTAGTACACCGTGTCGAGGTGGATCGTCTCGGGTGCGGTTACGGCAACGCCGGAGACGACGCCGGTGAGGTCCGGAAGGTGAAACGCGGGTCCCGCCCCGAGCTTCACCTCTCTCTCAAGCACTGACGGCCGCCGTCAAATCACGACGCGCTAGATGTTCGCCACGCCGCTGCCGCCTCCGCCGGTCCCGTTGCCGTGCGCGGCCTCGAGCGCCAGCTCCTCGAAACGGCGGTGGGAGTTGATCCCACGCACCGAGGTGAGCTTGCGCCATGAACCGTCCGGTTCCAGCTGCCACGCCAGGACGTCGTCCGAGAGCGATACCTCGAGGATCTGGGCGAGACGCTCCCGCAGCTTCGGTGCGGATACGGGAACGACCGCCTCGACCCGCCTGTCGAGGTTGCGCGGCATGAGGTCGGAGGAGCCGAGGTAGTACTCGGTCTCGCCGCCGTTTCCGAAGGCGAAGATCCTCGAGTGCTCGAGGAACTGGCCGACGATCGAACGGACGCGGATGCGTTCGGACAGGCCTTCGACGCCAGGCCGGAGCGAGCACATGCTGCGGATCAACAGGTCGATCTGCGCGCCGGCCTGCGACGCCGCGTAAAGCGCGTCGATGATGTCCGGGTCGATCAGGTTGTTGACCTTGATGACGATGCGGCCGCCGACGACCGCCTCTCGCTGTATGAGCTCGGTGATTCCGCTCCGGAGGTTCGACGGCGCGACCAGCAGCTTGCGGTACCTGTTCTGCCGGCTGTAACCGGTGAGCAGGTTGAAGAGCTCGGTGATGTCGGCGCCGAGCAGCTGGTCGGCGGACAGCAGGCTCACGTCCTCGTAGGCGCGCGCCGTGTTCGGGTTGTAGTTGCCGGTGCCGACGTGCACGTAATGCTGGATGCGCATGCCCTCCCGGCGCACCACCAGCGTGATCTTGGCGTGGGTTTTGAGGCCGAGCAGCCCGTAGACGACGTGGACGTTCGCGTCTTCGAGCGCCTTGGCCCACCCGATGTTCGCCTGTTCGTCACCGCGCGCCTTCAGCTCGACGAGCGCGACCACCTGCTTGCCACGCTCGGCGGCCCGGATCAGCGCGCGCACAATCGGGCTCGATGGACCAGAAGTCCGGTACAGGGTCTGCTTGATGGCGAGCACGTCCGGGTCGCCGGCCGCGGCCTCGATGAACGCTTCCACCGATGTGGCGAACGAGTCGTAAGGGTGGTGCGCCATCACGTCGCCCGCACGCAGGACCGCGAACAGGTCGGGCACCTCGGCGGCGATGCCGCGCAGCCTCGGCTGCGTGGTGGGCGTCCACTGCTCAACCTTGAGGTCCGGCCGGTCGAGCTGCGCGAGCGCGCCGAGGCTGCCCATGTCGAGCAGGCCCGCCGTGTGATAGACGTCCGCGGGCTGAAGCTCGAGCTCACGAGTCAGCAGCTCGAGCACCTCGGCGGACATCGCGGGCTCGACCTCCAGGCGGACGACTCGCGCGTGGCGCCGGCGGCGGCGGAGCTCGGTCTGGATCGCCGCCAGCAGGTCCTCGGCGTCGCTGTCCACGTCGTCCAGGTCCCCGTCTCGCGTGACGCGGAACGGATGGTGGGCGACGATGTCCATGCCCGGGAACAGCGAGCTCAGGTGCATCGCGATGACGTCTTCGAGGGGCACGTACCGCTCGCCTTCGACGAGCGGGATCAGGCGCGGCAGCACCGGCGGCACCTTGATCCTCGCGAACCGGTTCTCGCGCCGGTGAGGGTCGCGCACCGTCACCGCGAGGTTGAGCGACATGTGGGAGATGTAGGGGAACGGATGGCCCGGGTCGACCGCGAGCGGAGTCAGCACCGGGAAGATCTGCTCGCGGAACACGGTCTGCAGGCGATCGAGCTCGGGCTGGGTCAGATCCTCGGCGCGCACAAGGGAGATGCCGGCCTCGGCGAGCGCCGGGAGCAGGCTCCTCGAGTACAGCTCAACCTGCCGGTCTCTCAGGCCCTCGACGCGGGTGCGGATCGCCTTCAGCTGGTCGGCGGGCGACATGCCGTCGGGCGACGCGATCGCCACGGCTGCGAGGACCTGCTCCTTCAGGCCGGCGACGCGTACCTGGAAGAAATCGTCCAGGTTCTGGCTGAAGATGGCAAGGAACCGAACCCGCTCCAGGATCGGCTGCCTCGGGTCCTCGGCCATCGCCAGGACCCTTTCGTCGAAGTCCAGCCGCGAGAGCTCGCGGTTGATGAAGCGGCTGCCGGCAGGCCCCAGGACAGGCGTCGATTCAGGTTCGGGCCGGGGTCCCACCGCCACGCAGGAACTCTAGCAAGCCCCGCCGGACTCTTGGTTAGCTGCCGGTTAAGGGTTGCCTAAGGCGTCTGAATTCCGGGTCAAATCCGCCCCGAGCCTTAACCGGGAGGCGCGCGGCGCCTTAACCGTGGGAGCCTAACGTGCCGCCCGTGGGCACCGAGCTGGCCGAACCAGGCGCCACCGCCCGGCCGGGGTGGATCCGGAAGCTTGTCGAGACGGTCCAGCCCCTCGGCTCCCGGGCCGACCGCCTGGGCGCCACCGGCGTGTTCGCCGGGCTGAGCTGGGCCGAGCTCGAGATCGCGGCGACGCACTTCGAGGAGGCGAAGCTCGAACGCGGCTTCCGGCTCACGGTCCAGGGCCGCCCGGCCACGACCGCGTGGCTGATCCTGGAGGGCAGCGCACTCGTCTCCGCCGACGCGCGCCCACTCCGGGTGGCGTCTCGGGGCGACCTGCTGGGACTGCCGAGCGCGCTCGGAGCGTCGCCCAGTCCGGAGACGGCCATCGCGCTGTCACCGCTGGTCGGGTTTCGTGCGCGGGAGGAGCAGCTGAGAAAGCTGATGGCGCACCGTGCGATCCGCGAGAGGCTGCTGGTCGCCGGCGGCGTGCTCGCTCCCGCCGTCAGGCAAGCATCCAGAAGGCGGAGTTCGCCGGCATCGTGACCCGCCCGGCGCGGGCGTGGACCATGGGATCGGTCTTCATGAGGAGCCGGCCGCGAGCCGGAACCTGCGCCCCTCTCTGGAGGAAGTTGCACGCGACGACCAGCCTGCCGCGCCGGTACGCCAGCACGCCAGCGGGTGTGCGCAGCCATTCCACCCTTTCCGGCTGCCTGGCGACTAGCCGGCGTCGCGCTTCGAAAGCCCGCCGGCAGAATCCGAACATCGAATCAGCCGAGGAGGCCTGCGCGTCGGCCGCGTAGGAATCCCAGCCTGCCGGCATCGGCAGCCACGGTTCCGCTTCGGAGAAGCCGGCGTTGGGCTCCCCGCGCCGCCACGGAAGCGGCACCCGGCAGCCGTCGCGTCCCGGCTGCGCGCCTTTGGTCTGGAAGAACACGGGGTCCTGGCGCGCCTCATCGGGCATGTCCGCCTCTTCGAGCCCCAGCTCCTCGCCCTGGTACACGAAGACCTGGCCCGGCAGGCCGAGCAAAAGCAGGAGCGCCGAGCGCGCCCTGGCCCGGCCCAGCGCGCCTCCGCCGAGCCGCGTCACGGGCCTCACCACGTCGTGGTTGCCGAGCGTCCACGTCGGTTCGGCGCCGGGGCCCCTGAGGGCGCGCCGGCTCACCTCGATCGAGCGTCTCCAGAGGGCTGCGTCCCACGGCTGCTGGACGAGGGCGAAAGCCATGTGCAGCTGATCGGGAACGATGTACTTCGCGTGGCGGCGGGGGTCGAAGATCTCGCCGACCAGCACCCGCTCCGGCTCGTAGGCGTCGGCGATCTGGCGCCACCTCCGGTACACGTCGTGCAGCTGGGGCTGGTCGATGATCATGAAGCTCGAGTCGGGCCGCGCCACCCCGGTGATTCGGTCGCGGATCGTGGGCCTGTCGGCCAGGTCGCGGCGCTTGAAAAGGGCGGAGGCGACGTCGATGCGGAATCCATCCACGCCGCGATCGAGCCAGAACTTGAGGATGCGCTCGAACTCGGCCGGCACGGCGTCGTTCCACCAGTTCAGGTCCGGTTGAGCAGGCGCGAACAGGTGCAGATACCACTGCTTCCCGTTCGGCTCGGGAGACCACGCCGGGCCGCCGAATGACGAGGTCCAGTTCGTGGGTGGTCCACCGTCGGGTTTGGGGTTGGCGAAGTGGTAGCGCGCTCGGTACTCGTTGTCTGGCGTCGCGATCGCCTGCCGGAACCACGGGTGCTGGTCCGAGGTGTGGTTCGGCACCAGGTCGACCAAGACTCGGAGCCCGAGCGCGTGAGCGCGGCCGAGCAGCCCGTCGAAGTCGGCGAGCGAGCCGTACTCGGGGTCGACGTCACGGTAGTCCGCGACGTCGTAGCCGTGGTCTTTTTGTGGCGACGGGTAGAACGGCGTCAGCCAGATGGCGTCGGCGCCGAGGTCCTTTATGTGACCAAGCCTTCCCGTGATCCCGGGAAGATCCCCGATCCCGTCGTCATCGGAGTCGGCGTAGCTGCGGACGTAAACCTGGTAGAAGACCGCGCCACGCCACCACGACCCAGGCATCGACCTCAACTATCGAGGATGACCTCTGGGCCGGGCACGGCCCGGCCCATGAGGTTGGAGGTGTTTCTCTAGGCGCCCAACGCTGCGACAACGTTGGAGAACACGTTCTGGATCTGGTTGCCCATGGTCAGAAGAATCACAATGACGACGATCGACACCAGGACGAGGATCAGGGCGTACTCGACCATGCCCTGGCCGCTCTGCGGGCTTCCGGACGTACGGCGCACTTGCTGTCTCACCTCCTTTCTCGATCTCGAGCGTGCTGAACGGTAGCCCGTACAACGGTGGACTTCAGCTTTCATTAAGTGATTAGCGCCTTATTGTTTCTAATGCATTGCATAAGCCGGGCTAATATGTTGCCGTGCCACGCTCCGCCTTCACGCTCGAGCAGGTCCGCTCCTTCGTCGCGGTCGCCGAGACCGAACACATTTCGCGAGCGGCGGCATCTCTTTTCCTGACCCAGGGCGCCGTCACCCAGCAGATACACAACTTCGAGCTGGCGGTCGGGCTTCAGCTCCTCGAGCACACCGGCCGGCGCGTGCGCCTGACCGACGCGGGCCGCGTTCTGGCCGACACGTGTCGGGCGGCGCTTCGAGCCGTGGACGTGCTGGAAGACACGGCGCGGTCGATGAAGGAGCTCAAGTCGGGGTCGTTGCATGTCGGAGCGAGCCCCACGTGCGCGACCTACTACCTCCCCTCCCGCCTCGCCGAGTTCACGCAGCGCTATCCCGGCGTCAAGCTGACCATGGCGGTGGAGCCCACGATCGACCTGAGCCGCCAGGTCGTCGCCGGCACCATCGACTGCGCCCTCGTGGAGGGAGCGCCCGACCGCTCGCTCGTGTCGGCGGTCATCGCCCACGATGACCTCGTCTTTGTCGTCAAGTCGACTCATCCGCTCGCGGCGCTCGAGCGAATCACCCCCGACGACCTCACCGCGCATCGGTACGTCCGGCGTGGCCCGAATTTCTCGGCCGAACAGCTCGTCCGCGAAGTGATCGGCGACGCCTACGAACGGACTGACGCCTTGAACCTCGGCCACCCCGAGTACGTGCGGGCGGCGATGATCGCCGGCCTGGGGTTCGCGGCGCTTCCGCGGCTGGCCGTCGCCGGCGACATCGCGCTTGGCACGGTCAAGGCGCTGCCGCTGCGGCCGATCACCAGGCCGATCTCCGCGATTCGCAGACGGGCGCGTGGCGGCCCGGCGCAGGAAGCGTTCTGGAGCCTGCTGGCGAGCTCCGGCGAAACTATCCCGGGCGATATGGTGGCCGGGTGACGGAAGCGACAGCGATCATCGAGACTCGCGGCCTGCGGCGGGTTTTCAAGTCGCGCAAGGGAGAGGTCGAAGCGGTGGCCGGCGTGGACCTCACCGTGCGCCAGGGCGAGATCTTCGGATTCCTCGGCCCAAATGGCGCGGGCAAGACGACCACGCTCCGCATGCTGTCGACCCTGCTGCCCCCGTCGGGAGGCACGGCCAGGGTCGCGGGATGCGACCTCGCGAGCCAGCCCGACCGAATCCGAGAGCGCATCGGCTACGTCGGGCAGGCCGGCGGCGGCGACCGCGACATCACGGGCAGGCGCGAGCTCGTGTTCCAGGGGCGGCTCTACGGAATGTCCTCGGCCGACGCGGCCAAGCGAGCGGCACAGCTCATCGCAATGCTCGAGCTCGAGGTGTGCGCGGACAGGGCCGGCAGCACCTACTCCGGGGGACAGAAGCGAAGGCTGGACATCGGGCTCGGCCTCGTCCACGACCCGCAGCTGCTGTTCCTCGACGAGCCGACCACGGGCCTCGACCCGCAGAGCCGCGCCCGGGTGTGGGATGAGGTCCAGCGCATGCACGAGCGCGGCACGACGGTCTTTCTCACCACGCACTATCTCGACGAGGCCGACGCCCTGTGTGACCGGATCGCGATCATCGACCACGGACAGATCGTCGCCGAAGGCACGCCGGAGGATTTGAAGCGCGCGGTTGCGGGCGACGTCGTGACCCTTTCGGTCGCGGGCGACCAGCAGCGCGTGCTCGAGCTCATCCAGCCGCAGCCGTTCGTGCGCGAGGGCAGGGTGGAGAACGGCTCCGTCCTTCTATACGTGGACCGTGGCGAGGTGGCGATGCCCGACATCCTCCGCCTGCTCGACGGCGCAGGCATCCAGCTCCTGACGATCGGGCTTCACAGGCCGAGCCTCGACGACGTCTTTCTGCGCAAGACCGGCCGGTCCCTGCGGGAGACGGCCGCGTGAAGCTGGCCCGCGACACGTGGCTCGTCTTCGGCCGCTACTTCGGCCTGTTCATCCGCAACCCGGTGTGGGTCGCGATCGGGGTGCTCCAACCCCTGCTCTACCTCGTCCTGTTCGCGCCGTTGCTGAAGCCGCTTGCCAACGTGCCCGGGTTCCCACAGGGCGGGGCCTACGAGGTGTTCGTGCCGGGCCTGCTGGTTCAGCTCGGAATGTTCGGCGCGGCCGGGGTTGGATTCAGCCTCATCTCGGAACTGCGAATGGGGGTCATCGAGCGCCTGCGCGTGACGCCTGTGAGCCGCATCGCTCTCTTGCTTGGACGCGCGATGCGCGACGTCATATCGATCCTCGTCCAGTCGATTCTCCTCATCGTGTTCGCCCTGCCGTTCGGCCTGAGCGTGCACATCGCCGGAGTCCTGGTCGCCCTCGCCCTGATTGCGTTGATCGGACTGCTCACGGCGGCGGTCGCTTACACGGTCGCACTATGGGTCAAGGATGAGAACACGTACGCGCCGATCATCTTCACGTCGAGCCTGCCGATCCTGCTGCTCTCCGGCGTGCTGCTGCCGCTCGGCCTCGCCCCGCAGTGGCTTCGCAGCATCGCGGCGGCGAATCCGCTCTCCTACGCGGTCGATGCGGCCCGCGCCGTCTTCATCGACCACATGAACGACCCAAGCGTGGTCAAAGGCGTGGTGATCATGCTCGTGCTTTGCGTGGTCGCCGTCGTGCTGGGCGCGCGCGCCTTCGGCCGGGCCATCGCGTGAGCCGGCCCCAGGCCGCGTGAGCCGGCCCCAGGCCGCGTGAGCCGGCCTCAGTTGTAGTCGGGAAGGCTCTCCCGCTCGGCCTCCCACATCTCCTCGAACAGCCGGTCGATCTCTTCGAGCGAGCACACCGCGGCGGTCAGCGGGTCGAGCATGAGCGCGTACTTCGCCTTGCTCGTGCTGCGCTCCAGCAGTGCCTCGACCACGAGCTCGTGCACGGCCATGTGCGCACGGTTGAGCGCGGCCAGCTGCTCCGGCAGCGGCCCGAATCGCACGGGCTTGATGCCGCTCCGATCGACTCTGCACTCGACCTCCACGCACCCGTCCGGCAGGTTCTCGATCCAGCCGCGATTGCGCACGTTGCCGTGGAACGAGGCGGGCGCCCCGCCGTCGAGCGCCTCGACGATTGCGGATGCGTACTCATGGCCTCGCTCGGTCGGCACCGGAGTCTCGCCGCGGAGCATCGACTCGATCAGCTCGTCGCTGGCGCGACGCCACTCGGGCCAGTGGTCGGCATAGAAACCGGACTCGCCCAGGTAGCCTGGCCGCATGTAGCGTGCGATCAGCTCCGGCCGTTTGCGGAAGTACGGGACGTACTCCGAAAAGTGCCCGCTCGATTCCGTGACGAAAGCTCCGAGATGCAGCATTACCTCGAAGCGGACCGGGTCCTCCTCGTAGACCTCGGGATTCCTCGCCTTCTCACGCAGCAGCGGGTACATGTCTTGCCCGCCGCGCTCGAGCTGCGTGAACCACGCGTTGTGGTTGATGCCCGCGCATCTCCACGAGAGCTCGGCATAAGGGATGCCGAGGTATCTCGCCAGCTGCCTGGATGTTCCCTGCACGCTGTGGCACAGCCCTACCACCTCGAGCTCGCTCGAACGAAGGGCCGCGAGGGTGAGGATCGACATCGGGTTGCTGTAGTTGAGGACCACCGCTCCGGGAGCCAGACGCTGCACGTCGGCTACGATGTCGAGCCACGCCGGCCCGGTTCGCAGCGCCTTGAAGATGCCGCCCGGCCCGATCGTGTCGCCGATGCACTGGTCGACCCCATAGCGCTTCGGGATGTCGTAGTCGGCACGAACGTGCTTCAGGCCCGCGACCTCGATCGAGCTGATCACGTAGTCGCTGCCCTCGAGCACGTCACGGCGGTCGGTCGACGCAACGACATTCCAGCGCTTGCCGGAAAGCTCAACCAGGCGCTCCGCCATACGGCGGGCCAGGTCGAGTCGCTTGGGGTCGATGTCGACCAGGGCGAATGTGCCGCGTCCGAGCCCATCCACCGCCAGAAGGTCGGTGATGAGCTGGCGCGCGAACACGGCGCTGCCCGCCCCGACGAACGTCACCTTCGGCATTGCGCACCAATCCTGCGCGCCGAACCCACGTGGTGGCGGCCGTTTGGCCTCCAACCCGAACCGCGCCACTCTTCGAAGCGTCCGCGGCCACAACGCCCAACAGCTCCTGGGCCGCCCATGGGCAATTGGCCCATGAGGTCCCTACCTGCACATTACCCACGCCTCGCGCCTGCGCGACTCTTTCTTAAGGTGCTCTTCAGCCGATCAGCGCCCACCCGGGCATGCCCTGGTGCCCAAGCAATGAGGAGGTTGTGCAGTGACGTTCATGAGGGTGAGCCCTCGAGTGTTGAGGACGGGGTTGGGCGCCCTGCTTTCGGCCTCGGTGGCCTTGTTCACGCAAACAGGAGTCATCGCCTCGGAAGGCAACTCCAACTATCTCGGGATTCTTTCGTCGACAGCCCCCACCGGCTTCACGCCGTCGCCGAACTGGTACTCGATGGCGCAAGGCCAGAAGACGCTCACGTTCAGCATGAACGTGACGAACCTGACCGGCGAGGCGCAATCGATGAGTCTCCAGCTGGACGTGAACCACATCACGTCGTACCCCATCAACGGAGTCCAGACCGACATCTCGGACGGCCAGCCCGGCGTCGTCAACGGGGCGATCATCGACGGCCAGTTCAACGAGACCCTGTCGACGCAGGTCCAGGACCCCAGCCCGACCTTCACTCAGCTGTCAATCGGTCCGAGCGCGACTCAGACGCTCACGTTCACGCGTGCGCTCACGACTTGCGGCTACTACCAGGTCGACGTGCTCAAGCAGGGCACCTCGACGAGCCAGAAGGGCCTTGCCGGCTTTGAGATCCGCGTCCTCGGATGCGGGAGTCCAGGCATCTCGACCAATGCCAACCCGACCAGCGGGTTCATCGGCACGCCGATCTCCGACACGGCAACAGTCAGCGGCGGCATCAACCCGACGGGCACCGTCAGCTTTTCGCTGTACGGCCCCGGTGACACCAAGTGCGCCACCGACATCAGCGACTCGTCCTTCAAGAACATCGCGCTGAGCTCGGGCATGGCGTCGTCGCCTTCCTTCGTGACGACCCAGACCGGCGTCTACAACTGGATCGCGACGTACAACGGCGACGTCAACAACGCTCCGGTCTCCAGCACGTGCACCTCGGAAGAGGTCGTCATCGTGCCCACGACCCCCGTCATCCGCACAACCGCGTCGGCGGGCGGCATCGTCGGGATCTCCATCCACGACTCCGCGACCGTCAGCGGCGGCTTCAACCCGACCGGAACCGTCACCTTCGCCCTCTACGGGCCCGGTGACACCACCTGCACCGGCACCAACCTGGTGGCCGGCACGGCAGGCTTCGCCAACGTGGCACTGAGCGGCGGCTCGGCGACGTCATCCGACTTCGCGACGAGCCAGGTCGGCACGTACAACTGGATCGCGACCTACAACGGCGACGCGAACAACAACTCCGTCAGCAGCAACTGCGGCGACGAGGCGGTCGTGATCAAGCCCGCTACGCCGAACATCGTGACCGTCCCGACGCCGGGCACGGGCGCGATCGGCACGGTCATCCACGACAGCGCCACCGTCAGCGGCGGGTTCAACCCGACCGGCACGGTGACATTCGCCCTTTACGCTCCCGGTGACACGACCTGCACCGGCACCAACCTGGTCGGCGGCATGGCCGGGTTTGCCAACGTCGCATTGAGCGCCGGCGCAGCGTCCTCGGCCGGATACACCGCGACGGCCGTCGGCACCTACAACTGGATCGCCACGTACAACGGCGACTCCAACAACAACTCCGTCACCAGCGCCTGCGGCGCCGAGCAGGTGGTCATCACCAAGCCGCTCGGCAACCAGGGCTGCACCCCTGGCTTCTGGAAGAACCCGAAGCACTTCGCCCTCTGGACCGGCTACGTGCCGACCCAGCTCGTCAGCGCGGTCTACAACGTGCCTGCATCGTTCCCCGACGGGAGCAGCGGCAGCACGCTGGCCGGCAGCACGCTGGCGGCAGCCCTCGCCTTCCAGGGTGGGAGCACCATGAACGGAGGGGCCCAGATCCTTCTGAGGGCCTCGGTCGCCGGACTGCTCAACTCGACGAACTC
>Ga0070741_10003911_pt1 | contig 35799 bp, 27 predicted proteins | sample Coa_R1_4_FD_66440 | JGI IMG/M metagenome (GOLD analysis project Ga0070741, IMG submission 66440) | Surface soil microbial communities from Centralia Pennsylvania, which are recovering from an underground coalmine fire - Coalmine... | ecosystem: Environmental > Terrestrial > Soil > Unclassified ... | reverse complement strand
AGCGCCCTTCCCTGCCCGCCGATTCTGGTCTAAGCAGCCCTCGCGCGCGGGGCCTTGCCCTAGCGCCAAGCTCCCGGGACGCGCGACAAGCGCGCCCTTTTTTTGTGCCTGGAATAGCTTGTCATTCCGGGGGCGCGCGAGCGAAGCGAGCGAACCCGGAATCCAGTGCGAGCCGGTGGCGCTCCGATGCTTGGCCCCGGAGTCCGGGCCCCCCGCGCCTTCGGCGCGTCCCGGAACGACGAAGGAAAGATGGCGTCGCCGAATGCCGAAACGAACCGACATCACCTCGATCCTGATCATCGGTGCCGGGCCCATCGTCATCGGCCAGGCCTGCGAGTTCGACTATTCCGGCACCCAAGCCTGCAAGGCGCTGAAAGCCGAGGGCTACCGCATCGTGCTGGTCAACTCGAACCCGGCGACGATCATGACCGATCCCGATCTCGCCGACGCCACCTATATCGAGCCGATCACGCCGGAGATTGTCGCCAAGATCATCGAGAAGGAGCGTCCCGACGCGCTGTTGCCGACCATGGGCGGGCAGACCGCGCTCAACACCGCGCTGTCGCTCAATAAGATGGGCGTGCTGGAGAAGTTCGGCGTCACGATGATCGGCGCCACCGCCGCGGCCATCGACAAGGCCGAGGACCGCGAGCTGTTCCGCGAGGCCATGACGAGGATCGGCCTGGAGACGCCGCGCTCGCACCAGATCAAGACGCTGCCGCAGGCGCTGGAAGCGCTCGACGACATCGGCCTGCCGGCCATCATCCGCCCCTCCTTCACGCTCGGCGGCACCGGCGGCGGCATCGCCTACAACAAGGCCGAGTTCATCGACATCGTCGAGCGCGGCATCGACGCTTCCCCCACCAACGAAGTGCTGATCGAGGAATCGGTGCTCGGCTGGAAGGAATACGAGATGGAGGTGGTGCGCGACAAAAAGGACAACTGCATCATCATCTGCTCCATCGAGAACGTCGACCCGATGGGCGTGCACACCGGCGATTCCATCACCATCGCGCCGGCGCTGACGCTGACCGACAAGGAATACCAGATCATGCGCGACGCCTCGATCCGCGTGCTGCGCGAGATCGGGGTGGAGACCGGCGGCTCCAACGTGCAGTTCGCGGTCAACCCGGCCGACGGCCGGCTGGTGATCATCGAGATGAACCCGCGGGTGTCGCGCTCGTCCGCCTTGGCCTCCAAGGCGACCGGCTTCCCGATCGCCAAGGTCGCCGCCAAGCTCGCGGTCGGCTACACGCTGGACGAAATCGCCAACGACATCACCGGCGGCGCCACGCCCGCCTCGTTCGAGCCGACCATCGACTACGTCGTCACCAAGATTCCGCGCTTCGCCTTCGAGAAGTTTCCCGGCGCCTCGCCGGTGTTGACCACCTCGATGAAGTCGGTGGGCGAGGCCATGGCCATCGGCCGCACCTTCCAGGAGAGCTTGCAGAAGGCGCTGCGCTCGCTGGAGACCGGCCTCACCGGGCTCGACGAGGTGGTGCTCGAAGGCTTCGATCCGGCCAAGGGCATCGACGACCCCGACAACAAGAACACCATCCGCGCCGCGCTCGGCACGCCGACGCCGGACCGCCTGCTCAAGCTGGCGCAGGCGATGCGGCTGGGCGCCTCCGACGAACTGATCCACAACGCCTGCCGCATCGATCCCTGGTTCCTGGCCGAGATCCGCGGGCTGGTGGAGGCCGAAGCCGAGATCAGGGCCAAGGGCCTGCCGACGACGGCCGCGCCGTTCCGCCGGCTCAAGGCCATGGGCTTTTCCGACAAGCGGCTCGGCAAACTGACCGGCACCGATGCCGAGGCGGTCACGGAAAAGAGACGAAAGCTCGGCATCCGCCCGGTGTTCAAGCGCATCGACACCTGCGCCGCCGAGTTCGCCTCGCCGACCGCCTACATGTATTCGACCTACGAGACGCCGTTTAACGGCAAGGCCGCCGACGAGGCCGCGCCGTCCGACAAGAAGAAGGTCGTCATCCTCGGCGGCGGGCCGAACCGCATCGGCCAGGGCATCGAGTTCGACTATTGCTGCTGCCATGCCGCCTTCGCGCTCAAGGACGCCGGCTATGAAACCGTCATGGTCAACTGCAATCCGGAAACGGTGTCGACCGACTACGACACCTCGGACCGGCTGTATTTCGAGCCGCTGACACCGGAAGACGTGCTGGAGATCATCGACACCGAGCGATCGAACGGCACGCTGCACGGCGTCATCGTGCAATTCGGCGGCCAGACCCCGCTCAAGCTCGCCGAGCCGCTGGAAAAGGCCAGGGTGCCGATCCTCGGCACCTCGCCCGACATGATCGATCTCGCCGAGGACCGCGACCGCTTCAAGAAGCTGCTCGACAAGCTCAAGCTGCGGCAGCCGAAGAACGGCATCGCCACCTCGCTCGGCGCCGCGCGCGCCATCGCCGACGAGATCGGCTATCCGGTCGTCATCCGGCCGTCCAATGTGCTCGGCGGCCGCGCCATGGAGATCGTGCGCGACGCGGCGCAATTCGACCGCTATCTGGCGCGGCTGGCGAGCGACCTCGACCGGCCGAGCGAACTGGTCATCTCCAAACGCAGCCCGCTGCTGATCGACCGCTACCTGTCGGATGCGACCGAGGTCGACGTCGATTGCCTGGCCGACGGCAAGGACACCTTCATCGCCGGCATCATGGAGCACATCGAGGAAGCCGGCATCCATTCCGGCGATTCGGCCTGCGCGCTGCCGCCGCACTCGCTGTCGGCCGACATCATCGCCGAGCTCGAGCGCCAGACCAAGGCGCTGGCGCTGGCGCTCAATGTCGGCGGGCTGATGAACGTGCAGTACGCCATCAAGGACGGCGACATCTACGTGCTGGAGGTCAATCCGCGCGCCTCGCGCACGGTGCCTTTCGTCGCCAAGGTGATCGGCCTGCCGGTCGCCAAGATCGCCGCCCGCATCATGGCCGGCGAGAAGCTCGCATCCTTCGGCCTCAAGACCGCCCATCCCAGGCATCGCGCGGTCAAGGAGGCGGTGTTCCCCTTCGCCCGCTTCCCGGGCGTCGACACCGTGCTGGGGCCGGAGATGAAGTCGACCGGCGAGGTAATGGGCATCGACGCCTCCTTCGAGATCGCCTTCGCCAAGAGCCAGATCGGCGGCGGCACCAACCTGCCGCGCAAGGGCACGGTCTTCGTCTCGGTCAAGGACGAGGACAAGCCGCGCATCCTGCCCTCGGTGAAGCTCCTGACCTCGCTCGGCTTCAAGTGCGTGGCGACCTCGGGAACCCAGCGCTACCTGGCGGCGCACGGGGTCGAGGTGGCCAAGATCAACAAGGTGCTGGAAGGCCGGCCAAACGTCGTCGATGTCATCAAAAACGGCGGTGTTCAGCTTGTTTTCAACACCACCGAGGGGGCCACCGCCCTGGCCGACAGCCGCTCGCTCCGGCACGCCGCCCTCTTGCATAAAGTGCCGTACTACACCACTCTTTCAGGTGCCGTCGCCGCGGCGCAGGGCATCAAGGCCTATCTCGGGGGCGACCTCGAGGTGCGCGCGCTGCAGAGCTACTACGGTAGCAGGGCCTGAAGGCGGCCCGAACCCAAAGCGGCGGCGCGAGTTAGGCCGGGAAGTCCCAGGTCGCGGCGCAGGTGAGCCCTCCCGCGGTCAGGGTTTTTTTGACCGGCCCTCGTCGTGACTCCGGTTTTCGCGGACAAGTCCGTGGCCGGAGTCGAATTACGAGTCGAAGGTACGAGACTGGGAAGGGGCTTGGCGGCGCCAATCGGATTCGCTTCGGCGCCCGCCAGGAGGAGATGAGACGATGGACAAGATCCCGATGACGGCAGCCGGCTATGCCGCGCTCGAAGCCGAACTCAAGCACCGTCAGCAGGTGGAGCGGCCGCGCATCATCCAGCAGATCACCGATGCGCGCACCCACGGCGACCTGTCGGAGAACGCCGAGTACCACGCCGCCAAGGAGCAGCAGTCGCTCAACGAAGGCGCTATCGCCGAGCTCGAGGACAAGCTGGCGCGCGCCGACGTGATCGACGTCTCCAAGCTGTCCGGCGACACCATCACCTTCGGTGCCACCGTGACGCTGGTCGACGAGGACACCGACGAGAAGAAGGTGTGGCAGATCGTCGGCGAGCCGGAAGCGGACGCCAAGAAAGGCCGCATTTCGATCACCTCGCCGCTCGCCAAGGCGCTGATCGGCAAGACCAAGGGCACTTCGGTCGAGGTCAATACGCCTGGCGGCGCCAAGGCCTACGAAGTCAAGAAAGTGGAGTGGCGGTAGTCGCGAACCGGCGGAGGGGATCTGCCTCGAGCGATATGAAGCAAGACATCCGCTTCTGTACGACGTCCGACCACGTCAAGCTCGCCTATGCGGTGAGCGGACAGGGCCCGCCGCTCGTCATGCCGGCGACCTGGCTGTCGCATCTCGAACACCAGTGGAAGAGCCTGGCGTGGCAGCCCTGGCTCGAGACGCTGTCGCGCAACTACACCCTGCTGCGCTACGACTCGCGCGGCTGCGGCCTGTCGGACCGCGACGTCGCCGATTTTTCCTTCGAGGGCTGGATCAGGGACATCGAAGCGGTGGTCGACGCCGCGGGCTTCCGGCAGTTCGACATCGTCGCGACCTGCTGGGGCGGCCCGATCGGCGTCGAATACGCCGCGCGCCACCCCGATCGCGTGCGCCGGCTCGTGCTCTACGGCGCCTATGCGCTCGGCCGCCTGCGCGGCGAAAAACCGCTGGAGGCCGAGCAGGCGCGCGTGCTGCTCGACATGGTGCGGCTCGGCTGGGGCCAGCAGAACCACGTGCTCGGCCAGATCTGGGGCGCCTACTTCCAGCCCGGCGGCACGCTCGACCATATGCGCTCATGGTCCGAGCAGCAGGCGCTCTCCACCTCGGCGCAGACCGCGGCGCGGCTGCTGCAGATCGGCTGGCAGACCGACGTCCGCGCCTCGGCGCGCAAGATCAGGTGCCCGGCGCTGGCGCTGCACGTCGCGCGCGACACCGCGGTGCCGCTCGAGGACGGCCGCGCCCTGGCGGCGCTGATCCCGGGCTGCCGTTTCGTGCAGATCGACGGCGAGAACCACATGCCGCTCGCCGAGGAGCCGGCCTGGCCGCAGATCGTCGCCGCGATCGACGGCTTCCTGAAACAACCGATCGAGGCCGGCGCCCCGCGCCATAGCCTGCCGCTGGACGATCTCACCGGGCGCGAGCGCGACGTGCTGGAGGCGGTCGCCCAGGGGCTCGACAATGGCGAAATCGCGGCCGCGCTCGGCATGTCGGAGAAGACCGTGCGCAATCACATCACCCGCGTGCTCGACAAGATCGGCGCCGAGCACCGCTATCAGGCGATCGTGCGGGCGCGCGAGGCCGGACTCGGCGCCAGCAAGGTGACGCCGGCGCCCTGATACGGGACATTAGTCCCTGGGCATTGCAGCTATGCAATTGGCCGCTTCGGGACTTTGGCCTCACTACAGATTGTTCAGAGCACCGCAGTGTTCCTGCCACGCGGCGTGCCGCCGGCATGCCCGCTCAAAGCAAAAAAAGGAGAATGCGATGCCGAAGTTTGTGATCGAACGCGAAATCAAGGGCGCCGGAAAACTGCCCAAGCAGGAGCTGCAGGCGATCTCGCAGAAGTCGTGCAGCGTGCTCAACAGCATGGGCCCGAAGATCCAGTGGGTGCAGAGCTACGTCACCGACGACAAGATCTACTGCGTCTACAACGCGCCCGATGCCGACACCGTGCGCGAGCACGCGCAGAAAGGCGGCTTCCCCGCCAACGTGATCTCGCGCGTGCGCACCATCATCGACCCGACCACCGCCGAGGCCTGACGGCAAGCGCCCACGCCGCCCGCGCGCGGCGTGGGCCGCCCTCACCGGTTGTCCGGGTAGAGGTCGACGGTGATGGTGAGCAGCAGAAACGACAGCGACTTGCCGTGGCCGTCGAGGCCGAGGCTCGCATTGACGCCGCCTTCGAGCACGTCGTCGAGCACGAAGTTGAACGCCGCGAGCTTCGGCAGATCGTAGCGCGTCACGCGCGTCGGCTGCCGCGCGGCGAAGGCCTGCGCGACGCGCTCGGCCGTCACCTGCGAAGCGATCGCGGCATAGTGCTTGGGATCGCGGCATACCAGCGCGATATTGAGCCGGTTGCCTTTGTCGCCGGCGCGGGCATTGGCGATGTCGTGCAGCGGCACCGGCATCACGCGCCCTCCTCGAGCAGGGTGACGCGCGGCCGCGCATAGCGGCGCTCGATCAGGCAGGAGGCGCTGGCGAGCCGCGGCGTCAGGTGCCGCCGCACCCCGGCGCCGCCGGCCGGCCCGGCGCAGTACAGCGCCTCGACCTCGTCGAGCAGCAGGCTGACCTGCGCGGCGTCGCGCGATTGCGCGGCAAAGCGCAGGCGGATGTCGTCCGACGCGCCGCGAGGCAGCGCGAGCGTATTGTCGCCGGCACCGAAGACACTGACGGCGCCGATGGCATCGGTGCGGATGGTCAATTGCGGCGCGCGCTTGCGCATGCGCTCGCGGACGATGGCGGCGGCAAGTTGCGCGCGCGCCGCGGCGTTCGGCCCGGCATAGGAGATTTCGGCTTCGCCGAGCAGGCCGCCGTCGACGCAGACCGTGGCCTTCAGCGTCTCCGGCGCCGGCTTGCCGCGCGCGCCGGTGAGGCGCACGCGGTCCCGGCCGATCTCGGTGACGTCGACGCCGGTCAGATCGAGCACCACGTCCGGCGCCAGATAGGCGGCCGGGTCGTGGATCTCGTACAGCAACTGCTCGGTGACGGTGAGGCGGTCGACCACGCCGCCGCTGCCGGGCGGCTTGGTGACGACCATGCTGCCGTCGGCCTCGACTTCGGCGATCGGATAGCCGACCTCGGCGAGGCCGGGCACGTCCTTGAAGCCGGGATCGGCGAAATAGCCGCCGGTCAGCTGCGCGCCGCATTCGAGCAGATGGCCGGCCATGGTGCCGGCGGCGAGCCGGTCCCAGTCGTCGAGCCGCCAGCGCAAGGCGTGCAGCAGCGGCCCGAGCGCCAGCGCCGAGTCGGCGACGCGGCCGGTGACGACGATGTCGGCGCCGCGGTCGAGCGCCTGCGCGATCGGCGCCGCGCCGAGATAGAGATTGGCGGAAATGATGTCCTGGCGGCCGGCGAGCAGCGCGCCGTCGATCTCGCGCGCGGCGAATTCCGCGGGCGTCAGCGCGCCGGTCAGGTCGTCGCCCTCGACCACGGCGATGCGCGGCGCCGGGGCGCCGAGCGCGCGCGCCAGAGCGGCGATGCGCCGCGCCGCGGCCATCGGATTGGCCGCGCCGAAATTGCCGACGATCCTGATGCCGCAGCCGAGGCAGCGCGCCAGCACCGGCGCCAGCATGCGCTCCATCGCCGGGCTGTAGCCGCGTGCCGCATCCTTGCGGCGTTCGATCTGGCACAGCGCCAGCGTGCGCTCGGCGAGCGTCTCGTACATCAGGAAGCGCGGGCCGTCGGCCCGGGCGAGCGCCTCGACAACGGCGACGGCGGCATCGCTGCGGTCGCCGGCAAAGCCCGCGCCCGAACCGATGAAGGCGCGCTCCGGCATGGCGGGCCTACTTGTCCATCGGCACCATGGCCGCGTCCTTGGAGTTGCGCAGCGTCAGCGAGGTCTTGACGTTGCGCACATTCGGCGCCGCGGTCAGGCGCTCGACGAAGGCCTGGAAGGTCTTGAGGTCGGGCGCCACGCACTTGAGGACGAAATCGATCTCGCCCGACAGCATCCAGCATTCGCGCACCAAAGGCTCGGCGCGCACGAAATTCTCAAAGCCGACGAGATCGGCCTCGGCCTGGCTCGCCAGGTGCACCATGGCGAAGACGGTGACCTCGTAGCCGAGCTTCTTCTCGTCGAGCAGCGCGCGGTAGCCTTTGATGTAGCCCGCCTCCTCGAGCGCGCGCACGCGGCGCAAACAGGGCGGCGCCGAAATGCCGACCCGGCTCGCCAGTTCGACATTGGTGATGCGGCCGTCGTCCTGGAGTTCCTTGAGGATCTTGCGGTCGATGGCGTCGAGGCGGGCGGGCACCGGGGGTCTCCCTGCCGGAAAGGCCGGCGGAAAATCCATACCGCGAAACAAAGTTTCGCGAAACATTATTGCGCGATCAGCGGATCGTGATACCGGGCTGGATTGAACCCTGTGGCTTTGGGGGTTGCGTATCTTGCATAGCTCGGCCGAAGTCCCTAGATCGTGCATGCAAAAAGAGCCGGTCTCGCCCGGCCTTCGCCACGGCTTTGCGCCGGGCCGCCAGGGGGCGGTTACTGAATGTCCAAGACCAGCCACGCCAAGGTCGTGATTATCGGGTCGGGGCCGGCCGGCTACACCGCCGCCATCTATGCCGCGCGTGCCATGCTGGAGCCGGTGCTGATCCAGGGCATCCAGCCGGGCGGCCAGCTCACCATCACCACCGACGTCGAGAACTATCCGGGCTTTGCCGACGTCATCCAGGGGCCCTGGCTGATGGAGCAGATGCAGGCGCAGGCGAGCCACGTCGGCACCAGGATCGTCACCGACACGGTGACCAAGGTCGAGCTTTCGCAACGGCCGTTCCGCCTGAGCTGCGACTCCGGCGACGTCTATCTTGCCGACGCGCTGATCATCGCCACCGGCGCGCAGGCGCGCTGGCTCGATCTGCCGTCGGAGCAGAAGTTCAAGGGCTATGGCGTGTCGGCCTGCGCCACCTGCGACGGCTTCTTCTACCGCAACAAGGACGTCGTGGTGATCGGCGGCGGCAATACCGCGGTCGAGGAGGCGCTGTTCCTCACCAATTTCGCCTCCAAGGTGACGGTCGTGCACCGCCGCGATTCGTTCCGCGCCGAGAAGATCCTGCAGGACCGCCTGTTCAAGCACCCCAAGATCGAGGTGATCTGGGACAGCGTGCTCGAGGACGTGCTCGGCAGCGACAATCCGCTCAAGGTCGCCAGCGTCAAGCTCAAGAACGTCAAGACCGGCGCGGTCACCGAGCGCGGGGTCGACGGCGTCTTCATCGCCATCGGCCACCAGCCGGCTTCCGAACTGTTCAAGGGCCAGCTGCAGATGAAGCCCTCCGGCTACATCGTCACCGCCGGCCATTCGACCGCGACCTCGGTGCCGGGCGTGTTCGCCGCCGGCGACGTCACCGACGACATCTATCGCCAGGCGGTGACCGCGGCCGGACAAGGCTGCATGGCCGCGCTCGAGGCCGAGAAATTCCTGGCGGCGCAGGAACACCAGAAGGCGGCAGCAGAATGAGCATGGCCGGCACCCAGGGCACGATGGACTGGGACAAGCTCAAGGTCTTCCACGCCGCGGCGGAAGCGGGCTCGTTCACCCATGCCGGCGAGCGGCTCGGCCTGTCGCAGTCGGCGGTGTCGCGCCAGGTTTCGGCGCTGGAATCCGAACTCAGCGTCTCGCTGTTCCACCGCCACGCCCGCGGCCTCATCCTCACCGAGCAGGGTGAACTGCTCTATCGCACCGCGCACGAAGTGTTCATGAAGCTCGAGGCGGCGCGCACCAAGCTCACCGACAGCCGCGAGCGGCCGAACGGCGAACTGAAGGTGTCGACCACCCCCGGCATCGGCATCCACTGGCTGCTGCCGCGGCTCGGCGAGTTCATCGACCTCTATCCCGACATCCGCGTCACGCTGATCACCAGCGACGAGGAGCTCGATCTCGCCATGCGCGAGGCCGACGTCGCCGTCCGCCTGCGCCAGCCGACGCAGCCGGATCTGATCCAGCGCAAGCTGTTCTCGGTGCACTTCCACGCCTATGCCTCGCCCGACTATCTCAAGCGCTTCGGCACGCCGCGCACGCACGAGGAGCTCGACAAGCACCGCATTATCCTGCTGAGCGGGACGGTGCCCGCGCATTTCGCCAACCGGCGCTGGCTGCTGGAAGTCGCCCGCGGCGGCAAGGAGCCGCGCACGCCCTGCGTCACCATCAACAACGTTCTCGGCGTCCTGCGCGCCTGCCAGCGCGGCCTCGGCATCGCGATGCTGCCGGACTATCTGGTCGAGGAAAACGGCGGCCTGGTGCAGCTTTTCGGCGAGGGGGAGACGCTGGCGCTCGACGCCTATTTTGTCTACCCGGAAGAACTCAAGTCGGTGGCGCGTATCCAGGTGTTCCGCGATTTTCTTGTGGCCAACGCGCAGCGCTGGCATTTCTAGAAGCCGCTATCCACAGACGAGCCGCGGCGGGAAAAATTTTCGCGACGGCAAAACCCTGCGGCGAAATGTTGCGGTGCGACGCAAATCGGCATGGCAGACATGCGGCGCAGGGCGTTGCTCGCCCACCGCGGCCGGCCGCATAGTGCACGCACGCTGTTTCGCCGGACGCGTATCCTCCCAGAGTAACCCGGCGGGCAGCATGTTCCCCTCTGGAATGTTGCCGGCCCCCCACGCCGGCAAACTGAACCGGGCCCCTTCGCGGGGCCCGGTTTTTTTCAGCGGTCGAAGAAGCGGCCGCCGCGCCGCTCGCGCAACGGCTCGCGCGCCTGCTCGCGGCCGTAGCTGACGCGATAGACCGCGCCGTTCCAATCGTCGGAGACGAGCAGCGCGCCGTCGCGCATCACGTCGACGTCGACCGGGCGGCCCAGATAATTGTTGTCGGCGATGAAGCCGGTGAGGAAAGGCTCCATCGAAGCCACCGAGCCGTTCTTGCCGAGGCGCACAAGGACGATGTCGCCGCCGAGCTTCTTGGTTCTGTTCCACGAGCCGTGACGGGCGATGAAGATGGCGTCGCGATAATCGCCGGGAAACATCCGCCCGGTATAGAAGCGCATGCCGAGCGGGGCGACGTGCGGCCCGAGCAGGGTGAGCGGCGGCGTGAATTCGTCGCAGGAATGTCCCCAGCCGAATTCGGTGTCCGGCAGATTGCCCTGGTAGCAGAACGGCGCGCCGAAATTCTCGCCGGGCTTGGCGACGCGGTTGAGCTCGTCGCTCGGCGCATCCTCCGACAGCCAGTCGCGGCCGTTGTCGGTGAAGTAGAGCTGCCGGCTCTGCGGCGACCAGTCGAAGCCGAGCGAGTTGCGCACGCCGAGCGCCACCGCCTCAACGACGTTGCCTTCGAGATCGATGCGGCGGATCTGCGCCGCGGTCGGCGGCGGCAGGCAGTTATTGCAGGGCTGACCGATCGAGACGTAGAGCTTGCGGTCGGGGCCGATGCCGAGGAAGCGCAGGCCGTTCACCTCGTCCTTGGGCAGGTCCTCATAGACCGGCTGCGGCGCCGGCGGGTTGTCGAGCACGTCTTCGACATTGTCGATTTTGACGATGCGCGACACTTCGGCGATGAACAGCGTGCCGTCGCGCAAGGCAAGCCCGTTCGGCCGGTGCAGGCCGGAGGCGACGACCTTGACCGCGCGCTGGGCGTCGATGGCGTAGACCTTGCCGCTCGCCGGGCTCGCCACGAATACGGTGCCTTTGGCGCCGACGCGCAGCGAATGGGCGTCGGGGATGCCTGCGGCGTAAAGCTCGATGCGGAAACCGGCCGGCAGCTTGAGCTTGCTGAGCGGCAGGGCGTCCGGCGCCGCCGGCTGGGCCGGGGCCGCGATCGGCTTGAGCCTGGCGGCAGCCTCGCTACCGGCCGGCGGGCCGTCGGCAGCCAGCGCGTCGCCGCGGACGGCGAGCGCAAGGACCGTGGCAAGGGCGATGCGGACGGCCGGATTCATCAGCAATCCTCCCCCATGCGGCTGGGGGCGGCAATCCAGCCTTGTTGCGGGGCTGCAATAAAAGTTGCGGGAAACCTGTGTAGGAACCACCCCTCCGGCCGGCAGTTGCTATAAGCTTGGCCGCATAGGGGCCAAGAACTGCCGGCAAATAGGCCCTCTTCGCGGCAGTGCAAAATAGCAACAGTGCCAGGTCGAGATGCCTGTCATGTTGGGAAAACCGTAACGAAACCATGTGCATCAGATAATATGCTGGCACAAAACGCGGGCCCGAGGGGCCATTCTCTGGGAGTTCATTCGTGAAATCGTGTCGATTTGAGCACCTGCTGGCCTCCACGGCCTTCGGTCTTGTGCTGGCGCTGTCCAGTCACGCGGGTTTTGCGCAGCAATCCAACGACGGGGTGCAGGCAGCCGCGCCGCACGACAGCGACGCTGCCGCGACGGTAAAACAGGACGCCCAGACGCCGAGCCAGACTGCGCCGGCGGCGGCAAAGGACGAGCCCAAGCAGGAGACGGCGGCGCCCGTGTCCGAGCCGGCCAAAGCCGCGTCGGCACCGGCCGCGCCGGCAAACGCCGACACCCAGGTGGCCGACCAACTGCGCGACCTGATCACCGGCAAGAAGCTCGACCGGCTGATCGCCCGCCGCGACGACCGCGCCGGCGTCGAGCAGTTCTACAAGGCGCGCGATTACAAGCCGCTCTGGCTTGCCGACGGCAAGGCCGGCGCCCGCGAGAAAGCGGCCGCCGCCTATCTCGGCCAGGTCGAGACGGTCGGCCTCGACGCGCAGGACTACCCGGTTCCGGATTTTGCAGCCGCGACCACGCCCGAGGATCTCGCGGCGGCCGAGCTCAAGTTCACCAATTCGGTGCTGACCTATGCGCGCAACGCGCAGATCGGCCGCATCCATTTCAGCCGCGTCGCCTCGGACATCGCCTTCAGTCTGGAGGCGCCGAATCCGGCCGACGTGCTCGCCAAGCTCGCCGAGGCGAGCGACGTCGCCGCCCAGCTCGACAGCTACAATCCGCCGCAGCAGGGCTTCAAGGCGCTCAAGAAGGCGCTCGCCGAGCTGCGCGCCAATGGCGGACAGCTTGCCAAGCCGGAGAAGAAGGACGCCGACGTCAATCCGGGCGCCAATGTGCGCGTGCCGGAAGGCGGCATCCTGCGCCCGGGCATGAAGGACAAGCGCGTCATCGCGCTGCGCCAGCGCCTCAACATCGCCGGCGACAAGAACAACCCGCTCTATGACGAGGCGGTGGTCGAGGCGGTCAAGACCTTCCAGACCGAACAGGATCTCGACGTCGACGGCAATGCCGGCCCGAACACGGTGCGCGCGCTCAACGGCGTCAAGACCGAACGGCGCGTCGCCGCCAATCCGGTCGACACCGTCATCGTCAACATGGAGCGCTGGCGCTGGCTGCCGCGGACGCTGGGCAATGCCAGCAATACCTATGTCGTCGTCAACGTGCCGGATTACACGCTGACCCTCTATCACCACGGCGAGCAGTACTGGAAGACCAAGATCGTGGTCGGCCAGCCGTCCAAGATGACGCCGATGACCAGCGCGGAGATGAAGTTCATCACCGTCAATCCGACCTGGAACGTGCCGCCCTCGATCATCGAGAACGAATATCTGCCGGCCCTGCAACAGGATCCCAATGCGCTCGACCGCATCGGCCTGAAGATCTACCAGGACCCCGACGGCACCGTGCACGTCTATCAGCCGCCGGGCGCGGCCAACGCGCTCGGCCGCATCCGCTTCAACTTCCCCAACAAGTTCCTGGTCTATCAGCACGACACGCCGGACAAGTACCTGTTCAAGCGCGACAAGCGCGCCTTCAGCCACGGCTGCATGCGCGTCGAGAACCCGCTCGAATACGGCACCAAGCTGATGTCGATCGAGGACCCGGAGGCGCATTACACGCCGGCCAAGTTCGAGAGCATGTTCGGCGGCAACGAGATCAACATCAATTTCGCCAAGCCGATCCCGGTGCACCTGACCTACCAGACCGCCTTCGTCGACGACGAGGGCAAGCTGCAGCTGCGCGACGACGTCTACGGCCGCGACGCCAAGATGATCGCCATCCTGAAGAACCCGGGCGAGAAGCGCGTGGCCGACATCGCCATCGAGCGCGCACCCGATGCGTCCTCGCGGCCGGTCAAGCTGCCGAGCGGCACCTATGCCGGCCTCGACGGCCAGAGCTACGGCTACCGCGGCGGCGGCAGCTTCTTCGACTTCCTGTTCGGCGGGCAGGCCCAGCCGGTGTATCGCCCGCGCGGCTATGTCGGGCGGACCGACAACAGGCGCGTGCGCTAGCAGCGCGCCCCCCGGGAAACGACCAACGCCGGCGAGCCGCTCGCCGGCGTTTTCGTTTGCAGCGCACGCTTGGATGACCGTGAGAAGGGCGCGCGTCTCGCACCGCGAACTTCCGGCCCTCACAATGGCAAATAGCCAAATCTCTGCATCTGCTCGCCGTGATCCTTCACGATGCGATCGATCTGCTGTCGCGTCAGCACATCCTTCCACTGACCCGCGCGGCCTTCGCGGAAGAAACGCTCGGCCTTTTTGGATTTCTCGCTGAAGCCTTCCTTGTCTTCTTGCGCGCGAAGCTCCTCGAACGACGAGGCCTGAATGGCGGCGGCAAGTTGTTGTTCGGTGGGCGCAAACAGGAGATGACGGGCAAGCCCGCCGAACGTTTTTTCCGGCTCGGCGAGCATGTCTTCATAGCGCATGACGTAGATCGCCCGATGCGGCTTGCGCGTCCAGCTCAACACGTGCTGGCTCCAGGTGCCATAGATTTCGTTCACGTGCTTGTCCGAGACAGGCAGCTCCGCGTTCGGCGTGCCCATAATTTCAATGGTCTTGTCAATCGTTACGCCATTATGGTGAGCATAGGAAATCGCGACATCCAGTGGATTGCGGACGATATAGATCGCTCCCGCGGTCACTTCGAAGTTGATTGTGGTCGTGCCGCGGTCGATGACCAAGGCTTGATGCGTCTTGATGAACAGCAGCCCGTCGTAATAGTCCGCCGCCCGGCGTTGGACTTCGTGCCTCACCGCGGCAATTTCGTCGCGATGCTCGTTGGTCGGCTCGAAGCCCAAGACGCTCGCATAAAGATCTTTACCGCCAACGCCGCCAGTGAAGCGGCCGATCGCATTGATGTGTTGGCTATCCGTTTCGCCGAACACCGCCTTGAACAGGTTGTGCAGGAAAACGCGGGTCCAGGTGTTTCCCGACTTGGGGTAGGAGGCGAGCCAGACAATTCCGGACCGCGGGACGCTGCCCGCAGATTCTTGTGGGTCGGCCGCTTGGGTAGATTTAACTACCATGTTACCCGCAAACGCCAAGTCTTTGGGAGTTTCAATATGTTACCATACATATCGAGCGTGTCACTTTTTTGCTACAGCTCGTTCGGTACAACTTTTAAGGCGTTTTCTGGGTGACGCACTACCCATAACGTGACACTGTCATACGGCTGTTATCGACAGTTCTCGCCGAACTGTTTTGAGTTGGGGGCGAGTTTATGCGGTTACGTTCTGTAACACAGTCGAGGCGCTTCGCACTCTTTGCCGGTGTCTCAGTTGCAGCGTTGGCGGTCGCGTCGCCGGACGCTATGGCTGCCGATCTTCCGGCGAAGGCGCCGGCGTACGCGCCTCCAGTCGCCCAAAACAGTTGGACCTGGTGGGTCGAAGGTGGCGCGTTCAGCACCAGCGATCCTGCCGCCGGGCCATTCCCCTTGTCGCTGTCGCCTCCGGTCGGCATCCAGCCAAATATTGGAGGGGAAGGCGCCATCGGTTTTGACTCCCTCCTGGCGGCTTGGCCCGGTTATCACATCAGCGGACAGTTCCGGTACGGATATGCGCAGCGCTCGGGCAAGACCTTCCCGGCCAACATCGCCGTGCCGTCGCCGCCCGGAGTCGTCTTCACCACGCGCACAACGAGCGTCTTTGCCAAGGGCGCAGGTTCTGCCGACATCAAAGAACATCATTGGCTGGTGGACATCATGATCGGGCGTGATTTCCACCTCGGCTCCGGCGACGCGCAGGTCAAGGCGGGCATCAGGGTCGCGGACATCTACGCAAAGATTACGGGCAACGGTTCCGTCAGCGGCGGGGATGCGCCAGGTGGAGGCGGCTCCCCCATCACCGGCGTCTTTACTTTCGCATCGAGAAGCAAATTCCTCGGCGTCGGGCCGCGCTTTGCGGTCGATGGCGAAATACCGCTCGGCGGCAAGGCACCGCAGAGAACCCTTTGGAGCATCGATTACGGTGCCGGCGTCGCTGTCCTGATCGGTAGCCGCAGCCTGGATTCCAGTTCAACGCTGAACTTGGTTCTAAACCCGGGTGCCGGACCAGCCTTTGCCACTGTGAGCACGGCTTTGAGCAGTTCCAGCACCGGTGTCGTGCCCAATGTCGATGCCCAACTCGGGGTCTCCTACCATTTCAACTCCAATTCCAAGATCACAATGAGCTACCGTTTCGACGGCTACTTCGGCGCGCTGCGAACGCTCAATTCGTCGGGCGCCATCATCAACGAGGACGTCTTCTACTACGGGCCGATGATGCGCGCGACTTTCAGTTTCTGACGCCCGATTTGGCCGCTAATAGCCGGCGTGACCGACAAGCGGGCACGCCGGTTTAATTTTGCTTGGCTCCCGACGACGACAACGCCATTCTGACGTGGCAAGGGCCGCTGATGAGTGAGTTTCAAGGCAAACCAGAATTCCTATTGCGGCAGAAGCCGGTCGCGGACGCATTCCAGGAAGCTTGGGCAAAGCTTCAGCAAGCCGAACAGCTGCGTCAAAATCGCCAATACCAGCGGGCGCAGGAAATTTGCGAGTCGTTGTTGCAACGGCATCCCGACTATGCCGATGCTCTGCACACCCTCGGGCTGATATTGGCTGATCAGGAGTTCTACGAGGGCGCGCTCGACCATCTCATTCGCGCGCTGATGCAGAATCCGCGTAGTTGGAAGACGCTCACCGCGCTCAGCGGCGTCTACCTCAGGCTCGGCGCTATCGAGATGGCGGCGCAATCGCTGGAGCAAGCCCGCTCGATCCAGCCGCAGGATGCCAGCATCATGTTGATGCTTGGCGATCTCTATCGCGAGCACCGGGAATACGAAAGCGCCCGCGACGCCTACCTCCAAGCAATCAAACTGCAGCCGGATCTGGTCCCGGCAGCGATCGGTCTTGGATGGACCCATGAAAATCTCGGCAACGTCCGGGAGGCGGCCGCAGTCTTCGAAGACCTGATCGACCGCGGCGTGCGCCTGATCGAGCCGTTACGTGCGCTCGCCGCGTTGCCCCCTTCAGCAGTCAACGTCGATCTTCTTGCCCGGCTTGACAAAGCCCTCAAGGCCCCAGACGAGGACCAGCGCCAATTTGAAACCTCATGTGCTTTTGTCCGCGCCACCGCGCTGGACCGGGCCGGTCGCCACGCCGAAGCCTGGCAGGAACTGGTGCGAGCCAACAGGTCGATTTTTGCGCCGGTCGAAGGGCAAGTGAGAAAGGCCGCCGAATGGCGGCTCGCCAACATTGCTGCGCTGCGCGCTTTCCGGGCCGAGCCGCTGCCTCGCGCCGGCGAGAAGCTGCCCATTTCGCTCTTCATTCTCGGCCCGTCGCGATCGGGAAAGACGACGATGGAGCACCTGGTCGCGACGCTGCCCGGCGTCAAGCGCGGCTACGAAAATCCGATCGTCGAGATGGTGGTTCGCCGGACGTTCCAAGCCGCCAGCCTTCCGGGCGGCGGGACGCTCGCAACGCTCCCGCCGGCACTTCGTCACCTTTGCCGCGATATCTATTTTCAGGAACTCGCGCGCCGCATCGGCACGGCGACGGTTTTTACCAATACCCTCGCAGCCCGAATTTCCGATGCGGCATTTTTACTGGGCGTAATCCCAAACGTCCGCTTTATTTTCCTCAAGCGCAATCTCGAGGACAACCTGTTGCGCGTCTATATGCGTCAATACACCAAGGGAAATGCATACGCTTACGACCTCCACGCAGCGCGCGACTACATCCTGTGGTATTCGGACATGATCGGTGCGATGGCCGGTAAATTTCCCGATATTGTGCGTATCATCAATTACGAGGACATGGTTCGCGACCCGGCGACAGCACTTGCAAGTGTGGCCGCGCTCTGCGGTTTGCCCACACCTGCCGCCGCCCCGCTGATGATAAACGGCGACATCGGCTGTGCCGCGCCATATCGTCAGTTCATGGCAGCCGGGTTGAGCACGCAGGTTTGAGGTCGCGGCGCTATTTCACGAAACTGAGATACGATGCGATGGCGGCGATTTGATCAACGGATAATCCGCTTGCGACATGCGGCATCGGGTGCCTGGCCGCGGCATCGTAGCCGTCATGCCATTGCTGCAGTCTCTCTTGCAGGTAGGTGAAGCCGAGTCCTCCCAGGCGCGGGATTTCTCCAATTCCTTCGCCGCGAGGGCCATGGCACGCCACGCAGGCGGCGACATTCAAATCGGGCAGGCCCTCCTGGTAGATCGTTCGCCCGGTTGCCTCGAGGTCGGGATTGCCGTCGTTGGCCGCTTTTGCAGGCAAGGCGGCGAGATAATTGGCGAGATAGCGGGCGGCCTGCGGCCCGACATTGGCGGCGGCAGGCCACATGTACATCGCTGAGAACGGATTGTCGCGGCGGTGCGCGCGATAGCTGTTGAGTTGATTGACGATGTATTGCGGCCTCTGCCCGGCCAGCCGGGGCGCCGGCGCATAGCCTTGCGCGGACGGACCATGACACCAGGTGCAGTTGCGCACGTTGACGTTCGCCAGTTCGTCCGCCGCGGCGGGGGCGGCGCAGACGGCGACGACCGCGGCGACCAGCGTTAGTTTCTTGAGCCTCATGATCTGAGCTTTCGCATGACGACGGGTCACTTGAGATAACTGACGTAAGCCGCGACGGCATCGATTTGGCTCTTGTTCAGACTGTGCGCGACCGGCTTCATGATCGATGACGTATCCGGATTGGCCGGGTTCTGGCCGCGCTCGTTGAGCCAGTTCGATAACGTCTTCACGACATAGGGATAAAGCTGTCCGGCCAACCGCGGAATTTCTCCATGGCCGCTGGCATCGGGACCATGACACGCGGCGCAGGCCGCGATGTTGTCCTGCGGCACTCCGTTTTCGAAAATGTCGCGGCCGGCGGCCACAAGACGTCTGGGCGCTCCTCCGATCGGCGCGGGATTGAGGCGTTGAAAATGCGCGGCGATGGTCGTGATCATGGCAGGCCTGAGAACATGCGCCACGTTCGACATGATCGGATTCGGGCGGCTGCGCTCGACAAACGCGCGCAATTGATTCTTCAAGTACTCGGGCTGTTGCCCGGCCAATCGCGGGATCGGGTAAAATCCTCGGTAGCCTTGGGCCGAGAGTCCGTGGCAGTCCTCGCAGTACTTGATCTTGGCCTCGACGCTTTGTTTTGAACCCGCGGCTTCCGCCGCCACGCCCGCTCGTGAAAATGCCGGCATCGCCACCAGCAAAGACAGCGCCAGGCACAGTCCGAGTTTGATTGCCGCCTCGACACCGGCCCAACCCCGCGTCAGTCGTAAGTGCCGTCTCCTCATAGCGCGCGCCGGAACATGGTGGACCTACTCGAGCTGACTGACATAGGCGGCGACCGCCTCGATTTGCGACTCGCTCAAGCCGTGCGCGATCGGCGCCATGACGTCCGAGTTTTCCTCTTGCCGTTCATGGCTCCAATTCATCAATTGCCTCACCACATAAGGGTAAAGCTGCCCGGCCAGGCGTGGGAATGGTCCGTTGCCTTCGCCCTTTGTCCCGTGACATGACCCGCAGGCAGGGACATTGGCGCTCTCAATTCCATTGTCGTAGATCTTCTTTCCGTCACCCACTTTGTCCTTTGACGCGCCGCCGAGCGGCTTTGGATTGAGATCGTGAAAGCTCGTGGCAATCGCGCGTATCATCGCGGGGCTCAGCACATGACCGACCTGGAACATGACGTTCGTCGGCGTCGGTGAGGCCACATTGGCGCGCTTGTGCTCGACGAAGCCCTTCAATTGATTTTCGAAATACTCGACCTGTTGGCCCGCAAGCCGCGGGATCGGATAATATCCGACGAAGCCTCGTCCTGAGATGCCGTGACAGACTTCGCAGTAATCAAGCTTGGCTTTCAAAGCCTGCGGCGAGACCGCACTCGCATCTTGGGCGGCAGCAACAGCGGACAAGCCGACGAGCACCGCCGCCGACAAGCCAAGGCCGGCGAGCAGGCGATGCGTCCTTGTCTTGCTCATAGCGGTCGCCATGGTCCTACCGCCTTGCGCGGCCTCCGTTACATCGCGAACCAGACATGGAGGAACAGCGTGTTATTGTCGTGAGCGTATGCCGTCGTGCCGTCGAACTTGGTGTAGTAGGTGTATTGCAGGCCGATCTTGGTGTTGGCCCACGGCCAGCCCGGCGCTGTGCTGGTGACGAACGGGATGTAATCGATCTCGGCGACCCAGCCGCTGCTGTTCGGGCTGCAGTTGGTGGTGAGCACGCAACTGTTCAGGCCGGCATAGAGCAGCGGATCCGACGATCCCCACGTATCGAAATACTGCCCGGACAGCACAATCCTGTTGTCGTTGCCGTAGGACAGCGATGCGTAGGCTCGCAGCGTGTTCAGGGTATTGGTTGGATTGGCGGCGGCGCCGTTGTTGAAGAGGCCGTCGAGTCTTTGCTTTTCGTAGATATAGGTGCCCCGCAAGGTGATCCAGTAGTTGTCGCCCTGGTACTGGTACTGGGTGTCGAAGGCGACATCGGTGTACTTGTCGGTCTGCAGGAATGTCTGAGGAAGCGTGACGCCGATGCCCAGCGCGTTGGTGGCGGTCGCACCCGACCAGGTGTGGACTTTCTCGAAAATGCCGAACGCGCCGAATTCGAGCCAGTGTCTGCCCCAATGCGGTTCGATCGCGATCCGCCAATAGGGCGCCCACCCCTGGAACGGTCCCGGCATGCCGAACGGATCGAGACCCAATTTGGGCAGTGTCTTGTAGTCGAGCGTGCGGTAGGCACTGAACTCCAAGTAGACCAGATTATCGATAAACGCGTAGGCGCCGGCACCTCCCACGTATCCCGAATATGCGCCGTCGATCTGCGTTGCCGCCGCGGGCCCCGGCGCGACGTTGGACGACATGTAAGGAAAGGTCCAGGCCGGCACCGTGTTCCACGGGTCCTGCACGGTCGGATTGTTGTTGGCGGTGATGCCGTAAACAACATCCACACCGCCCAGCGTACCGGTGTTGGCGTAGCGGAAATCCGTATTGTCCCAGGACCATTCGCAATTCCAGCAGGGATCGGTCGGAGGCACCGGGGCACCGGTCGCGGGGTCACGCGCGGACCCGCCGGGCGGGGCGTTGCCGTAGGTGACCTGCGAAAACAGGCCGGTGTGCTCGGTGATAGCGCCGCCGTAAAAAAAGCTCAGCTGCACATTGGTGGCGTTGTCGTTGGCGTGGAACGGCGAGAGGCCGGGCATGTCCTGGGCCGTGAATGGCGGCAGCCCGACCTGGTCTTTCTGCGTGTGCGTGTAGCCGTAGACCTCCATCAATGCCAGCGGCGGCACCCAGATGTTGCTCGAGTCCGACTGGCCGCTGATCGTCGCATTTTGATCCTTTGTTTTTTTCGCGTAGTCGGCCAACGCGTTCGCCGAGTTCCCCCACGATGGGAACAGGGTGGTGCGATATTTGCCGCCGCCCGCGGTGTAGCCGTTCAGCTTGAAGAGACGCCCGTACGGCGTCAGCCCGGGATAGTCAGTATGACAGGTGCCGCAAGGCTGTCCCGTTTGTCGGGCAAAGCTCGGGAGCGCGGCGGCGGGCTGATGGCCAATGAAAAAAAACGCAACAAAGGTCGTCGCGAGAATTGCACCGGTCAGCCTCGATCCCAGAAGCCCACACCGTTCAAGCCAGTGTCTGCCTTGGGACTGCGGCTCGCTTCCCCAACAACACATAACGCGCCCGCCACATCGTCGTCGCCCCAGTCACAGCACAACAAACTCGCAAACCTCAGCATTTGACCTACATCAAAAACACTGGGTGCCGGCGTGAATTCCGACCATCGATCAATTCGCTCCACATAAATTCCACGTAAACTTCTTGCGGACGCGCGCCACGATGACACAGGGGAATCGGCGTCCGCTCTGCTCAAGGCAGAGGCGCGCGATGCGACGATACAGATAAGTGGGCTCGAACCATCGACTCACTGCGCTATGTCGATCCCGCGCAGGGAACACCGGCGATCGCGCAACGGCGTCGCCGGGCGCCCTCAAACCACGGTCACTCCGGCCCAGTGATTGACATTCGTCCAGTCGATGATGTGGGTGGGGTCGTGGACGGCGACGGAAAAATCCGCCTTCGCATCGCCGGTCACGTCGCCTTCGATGATCCAGCCGCTGGCGGTCGAGACCGCCCGCAATTCCCCCGCGGTATGGCTGAACGCCTTGTTGTCGCCGATGAAGGCAAAATCATCGTTGTTGACGGTCGCGCTCTTGGCGTCGATCGGATCGAGATCGATAAGATCGATGCCGTTTTCAAAATCCCAAATCGTATCGCGCGTTGCCGACGTCGTGCCACTCTCCGAAAGCGAGTTGATCACGAAGACGTCGAAAGTGCCGTCACCAGACGTATTGTTTTGATCGCCGCCCCAGAGATTGTCGCGGCCGGCACCTCCGGTGAGCGCGTCGCTGCCTGCACCCCCGGCGATCGTGTCGTTGCCGGCACTGCCGGTTACACTGTCGTCGCCCGCCCCGGCGGTAATCGAGTCGTTGCCGGCGCCGCCGTCGATAATGTCGGCCCCGCCCGCGTCGGAGATGACGTCGCTGCCGCTGCCGCCGTTGATGGTGTCGCCATTGACCCCGCCGGCAATCGTATCGTCGCCGGCGCCGCCGTCGAGAACATTGCTGCCGGATCCGCCGTTGATCACGTCGTTGCCGGCATAGCCGAAGATGCGGTCATTGCCGCCGTTGCCGGAGAGAATGTTGTCCGAGGCGGCGCCGTAGATCACGTCGGCGCCGGCGCCACCGATCCCGTTTTCGAAATTGGTGATGGTATCCGTCGTCGTAGTGCCGGTGGCGTCGTTTGAAATGTTGGTGCCGTACGCCGTCGACGCGGCAATCGCCGTGCCCGCGTCATTGTGCGCCAACGTGTCGAGATTGATGAAGACCGATTGCACCGCACCGGAGGCGTCGTAGCTGTCCTTGCCACTGCCGCCGGCGTCGACGACGTCGTGGCCGTCAGTCCCGGTCTGGCCGCCGGCCACGAACAGGTCATCGTCGCCGCCAAGACTATAGGTGTCGGCGCCGTTTCCGTCCCGCACGGCGTCGCCGGAATTGCCGCCGACATAGTGATCGTTGCCGCCGCCAAGGAGAACAACGCCGTCGATTCGACCGGATCCGCTATTGGTGACGCTGTCATTTCCTGCGCCCAAGAATATTTCGCCGGTGATGACCCCGCTGTTCAGGATCGTTATCGTGCCGTCTCCGGTCCCGATCGTGCCGATGAGTGCGGAATTGGTGATGCTATCGATGCCGTGACCTAGAAAGATTTCCGAGATGGCGCCGCCGCTGCCATTGGTAATGGTGTCGTTGCCGTCACCAAAAACAATTTTTCCGATTTGGGTGCCCGAATTGTTGACCTTGTTGATGCCGTTGTCCGCATCGATCTCGGCAATTTTTCCGCCGCCGCTGCTGGTGACGCTATTGTCGCCGCCCCAGAGGTCGACCAGGCCGTCGATCGAGCCTTTTGAATTCTTGAGGGTGTCGGAGCCATCGCCGAGGCTGACGTCGCCGACAACGTGCCCGGAATTGACGACGATGTCGTTGCCGAGTCCGAAATGAACTTCGTCAATGGTGCCTGAAGCGGAGTTGCTGAGCGTATTGTTGCCGTTTGCGGCCGAGATTTCGCCCATCGTACCGGTGTTCGCGATCTTGTTGTTGCCGTTGCCCAGTTTGACGTCCGCCATAACGCCAGCGTTGCTGATCGTATTGACGCCATCGTCCGCCAGGACGATGACGTCGATTTCGCCGTTGATTTGGTTGGTGAGAACGTTCGCGCCCTGTCCGAGCGCGACGCCGCCGCTCAATAGACCCGAGTTCGTGACGGCATCGTCGCCGTCGCCAACAACCAGGTCCACCATTTGGCCCGAATTGACGATCGTATTCTTGCCATCGCCGAAGCCTGCGGTATGGCCGACCGATCCCGAATTTATGAAACTGTCGTTACCGGCGCCGCCAGCCACGACGCCCGAAATGGACCCCGAGTTGTTGATTGAATTCGTGCCCGTCGCAAAAAACACATTGCCGGTGATGCTGCCAGAATTCGCGAGGCTATTCGTCGTTCCGCTGGCCGCTATTTCGGCTGCGTCGATGAGACCCGAATTGGTGACCTTGTTGATGCCGCCTTCGAGTTCGATCAAGCCGACGATCTGGCCGGAATTGACGATGGTGTCGTTGCCGTTGGCGTCACCGTTTATCGCCTCAGCTACGCTCGAGATCAGTCCGGTATTGGTGACGCTGTTGTTGCCGTTGTTCTGAAAGAAGATCGCCTGGTTGTCGCCGCCGCCGATGACGCCCGCGTTGACGATGTTGAGCGAGCTCTGCGCGAAAATGCCGATGTCGCCTCCGACCTCGCCGGTATCATCGATCTGGATCGTCGAGATCTTGGCGTTGCCGGCCGCCAGGCTGATGCCGGCATCCTGGGTGGAGGTGACCGCGCCGTCGATCGTCACGGTCCATGGCCCGGTGTTGGCCAGCAGCGCCCCGGGCGCGGCAGCGCCGGAGGCCACGAGGTAGCCGCCCTCGATAACGATCAGGCTGTCGGCGGCGGCGGAGTCCTTGGCGAATGCCGGCGTATTGTTGGCACTGGCAAATACGCTGTTGGTATTGTCGACCGTAAAAGTCGTCATCGCCCCTCTCCCAGCAGTGATGTCTATGGTGCCGCGAACCTCATTTCTTGCCGCATAGTGTTGACCAATGGAGCTCTTCAACCCGGCCGTCTCACCGCCGGAAATTTAGGTGAAACGATAGCAGCCGGCCCCGGGCAGGGCTGTGAACCAGCTCACAATCGAGCGCCTATGGCCGGCACGCCCGGCCGAATCGATGCCGCGGCGGCGCTGCGCAAGCCTTCAGGCCCGCGGCGGGCGGCGCCGTTCGTGGAACCAGGCGCGGTATTTGGTCATCTTCGCGCGCTGCAGCGTCGGCGCGTGGCGTTTGCAGGTCGCGGCCTCGGCGCTGCCGGGTGCCGCACCCCAGCGCAGCTCGACGCAGTCGTTGGGATTGTAGGCCATCTCGAGGTCGGACATCCGGTCGGCGACGTCCTTGAGCGTGAGCGTCCACGCCGAGCCGTCGCTGCGGGTGTACGAGAACTTGTGTTGCGGCAGCTCCGAGGCGAGCACGCGCTGCAATTCGGCCTTCACCTCGGCGGGGCTCTTGCCCTGCGGCATGGCGTAGCGGTCGGGCCGCCGCGCCACGCGATCCGGATAGCTGAGCACGACGTCGAGCGCGATCAGCAGCCGCAAGTCGCGCGCCGGGGTCGAGAAATCCTCCCAGGCGCCGGTGGTCTCGAAAATCGCCGGGCCGTCGGGCATCGGCGCCTCGCCGTGGCCGCCGATCTGGTATTTCCGGCCGTTCTCGACGGAGGTCACCCGCACCTTGACCTGTTCGTCGAGCGAGGCGATGGCGTCCTCCATCGCGTGCAGCGGGTCGAGCGGCTCCGGCGAGATGACGTCGTCCATGCGGTCGTAGAAGTCTTCGACGCCGAGCTTCGCCTGCTCGAGCGAGAAGTCGCCGTACTGGGGGTCCTTGGCAATTTCGCTGTTCGTCAGCCGGCGCAGCGCGCCGCTCTTGTCGCGCACGATCGGCCGGAACCGCTTGAATCCCGGCCCGCCGAGATTGGGGTCCTGGGCGAACAGGAAATTGCCGCGCCAGTAGCGCTTGCGCGCCACCGTGCCGTCCGGCTGGCCGTCGACGGCGAAGATGACGCCCGCCGCCCCGCCCGCCTCCGCAATGCGCTGCACGATCATCAGGACATGGCCGTAGGGATCGGCGTAGATGGTGCCGGGACGCAGCGTGTCCTGCGACAGCGGCACCGGGTAGTAGTCGGTATTGTTGTCGGCGGCGGCGGTGCGCGCCGACCCGGAATGCACGCCGTTGGCGAGCGTCGGCAGATAGCGGGCGAAGGCGGCAACGAGTCCCGGCCGGCTCGCCGCCGCAGGCGGCTGGCGCGGCGCGGCGTCCTGTTCGGTCGCCGCGGCGCGGGCGGTCTCATGCGACTCGATGCCGAACCACTGGAAGCATTTCGGCGCCTTGGCGCCGCCGCGCGAGCAGATCGTGTAGCCGAACGGCAGCCCCATCTTGAATGCGAAATAGGCGCGCAAAAAATACGGCAGGTCGGCGCAGTCGGGACGAAGAATGACGCCGGCCTGGTCCTCGTTGAGGCCCAGATAGTTGAACAAGAAATTGCGCGACGGATCGCGCAGCACGACATGGAGCGCCGGCCATGACGGCGTCGCGTCGGCAGGATCGGTAAAAAGCTTGGCGATCCACGCCGAGAAAAGATTCTCGGTGGCGCGGTTCCAGGAATTGTGGATGGGCCAGACGCTGGCCGGCGATGCGCTGATGCCGGGCGGGCGCTCGGCGCGCACCACGACATCGCGCGCGATGGTGCGGCATTCCGCCGAGCCGGTGTCGAGGCTGACCCGCCATTTTCCCGCGGCCGGCGCCTTGACCTCGGCGTACCAGAAATAAGGCGGCCCGCCCTGGCGGTCCTTCGCCCTGGCGGCCACGCTGCCGTCCGGCGCAATCAGGGTGAGCTCGCCCTCGATCGGCTTCTCCGCGGCGGCGACGACGCGCAGCGGCGCGCCCTTCCACGGCGTCTGCGGCGCCGGCAGGATTGCCACGCCGGCCGCCTCGTCGCAGCTGGCGGCGCGCGCCGCAGCCGGGCCGATGAGCGCGACAAGTGTGGCCGTCAGCAGCAGCCATGCAGCCGCCGCGGGATTGCCGATAGAGCGCGTTGCCTGTGCCGGTCGCCGTGCCATCGATGCGCGATTATACAGGGTTCGGTTGACGATTTCGACGACGCGGCTCACCGCATTTGCAGCAGAACGAACCATTTGTAGCCCTTGAGGGAACATTTCTCCGCCAAATCCGGCGCTTGCGGCGCGCCCTGCCCGGGCAAGGTCCAGTACCCGGGGCCGCGACAGCGCTCCGTCTGCACCGCCGAAAATTTAAGATCAGGCTGGCGCAGGTTCAATTTGCGCGCCGCCACCCCCTGCAGCACATTGCCGCCGATCGTGTACATCTTGCTCGCCGGCGCATCGATGAACGCCACCACCTCGCAATGCGCGCGCCGCACCGAGTGCGCTTCGGCGCTGCCGCCGAGTTCGGCGCGGATGCGCTCGCGCACCGCCTCCTCGCCGGCATCGGCGAGCGCGGGCTCGCGGTGATTGCAGATGATGTCGCCGACCCGGGGCTTCGTCGCGCTCAGCGGACAGGCCCGATAGAGCCGGTCGCTGGTCTTGGCCGCCGCTTCGGCCGCGCTGGTCTCGAAGGCGTCGTAGATATAGGCGCGGTGGGCATTGCTGAACTGGAAGGCGCTCGCGGCCACGCCGGCCTGCCGCACCACGTAGCTGATGAAGGCCGCCGACCACGGCGTGTCGACGACGGCCGTGCGCACCATCGCCTGGCGCAGGATTTCGCGCAATTCGGCATCGGGCACGGCCTCGAGCGCGTGCTGAAGCTCGGCCGGCGTGGCGCGCAACAGCTCTTCGCCCGGCGTCGTGGCGTCGCGATGCGCGCGCACCTCCAGCATCGGCCCGATATTGTCGCCATAGAGCGCCCGCCAATATGTCATCACCCGCCGCCAGCCGGAGCGGTCGAGGCTCGCCTCGCGCGCGCCGCTATGCTCGTCCTCGGAGTCCGCCGCGGTCGCGCCGAAGCGCAGGATTTCGCCGTCGGCGTCGATCTGGTGGCCGCCGAACAGTACGAATTCGTCGATCGCGGCGCGCGCGATGCGCGCGGCGAGCTCGGTCGCAGGCTTTGCCGCGGTGGCGTCACAGGTGGCCTGCACGGTTTTCCAGAACGCTTCGGGCGCGGGCGCACCGGCCTGCGCCAGCGCCGCAGGCGCGGACAAGGCGGTCGCCACGGCAACGGCGCAGGCCAAGCCACGCATGATCCCTCCCTGCCGACTCAGCGGATCGGCGGCGCGTATTGGATACCGCCCTTACTCCATAATCTATTCAAGCCGCGATCAATTTTCAGCGGCGAGCCGGAGCCGACGTTTCGTTCGAACACTTCGCCATAATTGCCGACCAGCTTGACGATGCTGACGGCCCAGTCCTTGGACAGCCCCAATTGCTCGCCGTAATTGCCCTCGGTGCCGACGAAACGTTTGATATCGGGATTGGCCGACGCCTTCATGTCGTCGATGTTTTTTGAGGTGATGCCGAGTTCCTCGGCATTGATCATCGCAAACAGCGTCCACTTCACGATGTCAAACCACTGGTCGTCGCCCTGGCGGACCGCGGGCCCGAGCGGCTCCTTGGAGATGATCTCCGGCAGCAGGATGTGCTCCTCCGGATTGGCCAGCCGCAGCCGTTCCGAATAAAGGCTCGATGCGTCGGTGGTGTAGACGTCGCAACGGCCCGCGTCATAGGCCTTGACCGCTTCGTTGGCGGTGGCGAAGGTCACCGGCTTGAATTGCATTTTGCGCGAACGAAAAAAGTCCGAGGCGTTGAGTTCGGTGGTCGTGCCCTGCTGCAGGCAAACCGAGGCGCCGGTCAGTTCGAGCGCGGAATTCACATTCAGCGCCTTGCGCACCATGAAGCCCTGGCCGTCGTAGTAATCGACGCCGACGAAGTTGAGGCCGAGCGAGCTGTCGCGCGAAATCGTCCAGGTGGTGTCGCGGGCAAGAAGGTCGACTTCGCCCGACTGCAACGCCGTGAAGCGGTCCTTGGTCGACAGCGGCACGAATTTCACTTTGCCGGCGTCGTTGAAGATGGCGGCGGCGACGGCACGGCAGAAATCGACGTCGAGGCCGGTCCATTGGCCCTTGGCGTCGGGCAAGCCGAAGCCCGCCAGAGTGCCGTTGGAGCCGCAGTTGAGAACGCCGCGCTGCTGCACCGCCTTGAGCGTTTGGGCGCCGGCACCGTGCGCCGCGACGGCAAGGCTGATAACGACAATGACGGCAAGGCGCTTCATATCAATCGCCGATTTTGTGCAAGGCGCTGCAATGGCGGCACTATCGCACATGTCGGCGAGATATGCGTCACGCTTTGCCGCCCGCCGCGGCGGACAAAGAGGTGCGGCGCGCCGGGCCGGATCATGCGCCGGCAACAGGCGCAGGATTTGCGCAAAGCGCTCGGCTGCTCAAAGCGGAGACTTGGGCGAGAGGATGGTACAGGTGGGTGGACTCGAACCACCGACCTCTGGTTCCACAGACCAGCGCTCTAACCAACTGAGCTACACCTGCACGCGGGCGCGAACCTAGGTTCGAGGCGCCGGTTTGGCAAGCGGGCAGCGAAAAGGCCCGGACGCTGCCGCCCGGGCCTTTGCGAATTCGCCGATTGCGCCTTAGGCCGCCTTGGTGAAGGCGCCGGTGAAGCTTTCCCGGATCGGCTCGGCGGTGTCGGTGCAGACCTTTTGCGCCTCTTCGGCCAATTCCTTGGCCTGGGCGGTCATGGTCTCGAACTGCTTGCGCATGAAGGCGGTGGAGAGCTCGACCACCTCGGCATAGGACTTGGCGGTGAGCAATTCGCCGAACAGGTCGAAGGAGGCGTTGCTGTTGGCGCGCGCGGCCTCGATGACCTTGAGGCCGTAGCCCGAGCAGCCCTTGGAGGCGGTGCTGTAGGTCTCCTCGAGCACGTCGGTCGCCTCCTCGGCGACGCCCTTCAGCTTCTCGTAGTTCTCTTTGGCCACCGAGACGCCCTTCTCCGCCAGCTCGCGGAAGGCGGTCGGCATCTCGAATTTGGGCAGATCGAATTTCGGCATCTCGAAGACGTTGCCGGCAGGCGCCGGGGCGGCCTTCGCTTTCGACTTGGCAGTCGGGGTTTCAACGGCTGACATGATTGAGATCCCTTCAATCGGAGGGCGGATCTGGCGGAAACGAGCGGCGGCCCTCGTTAAGCCGGCTCGCGCCGTGTTTCGGGGCCTGACCTCCGGGACCCATCTCGGGCTCGTGCAGGCCGTAAAACCTATATAGCACCGATTTTGGTGCATCGCAACAAAAATATTGCATTGCACAAAAGTGTCACGATTCCAACGCGCTCCGGCAAGGCGCCGGGGCGAGCCAAGGGGGTACTCGGACTGCTACAGGCGGTCTCAGTGCTGGGTCGCAGACCCGGCCATTTTGGCCGCTTCCTTGCTCAGCTCCTTGCCCTGGTCGGTCAGCGCCGCGATCTGGCGCTTCACATAATCGGCGTGCAGGGCGAGGACTTCTTCGCTGTCTTTGGCGCGCGCGAGCTGCTGGGCGAAGTCGAAGGAGGCGGCGATGTTGCGCTCGGCAAAGCGAACGGCAAGCTCGCCGACCTCCTTGGCGCCGGCGCGGGCATCCGCGGCCTGCCGGTCGGCCCGCGTGGCAGCCTGGGCCGCCGCCGCCATGATGCTGTCAAAGGCCTGGCGCGCCTGCTCGACGCTTTTTTCCGCCAGCGCGCGAAACTCCGTCGGTATCTCGAAACTCAGACTGCCCTGCTTGGCCATCGGTTCCTCCTGTGCGCGTCCCCTGCCCCGTTAACTTTTGCCTTATCTAGAGCGCGGCGCCGCCGCCGCCAGATCGGGAACCTTCACAATTAAGGTTATCGCCGGTTGCCTGTGGCAGCGGGCCGCCGCTTCGTGGACGCGGCAAAGAAGCCGCCGTATTAAGGTTTCATTAGCCGTAATCCGCGCGTGCGACGTAGCGATGAATGGGACCGAGTTCCAGTTCGCCTGCCTGAACGACCCGCGGCTCGCGGTGCATGCCCTGAGCCCGGCGCCGGCTTGGCTATGGAGCGTGGACGGCACGCGCATGCTGTGGGCCAATCCGGCGGGCGCGGCGATTTTCGAGGCTGCTTCGCCGCGCGCCGCCGCCGATCTGCGCTTCGACAACAAACATGCCGCCGCCGCGCAAGTGCTGCGCCTGGCCGGTACATTGCCGGGCGGCGGCGCGGCAAGGCTCGAGCGCCTGCGCGGCTTCGGCGCGAGCCTCGGCGGCGCGCTGATCTGCCTGTGTTCGCGCCTTGCGCTTGCCGACAACACGCCGGCGGTGCTCATCGTTTCCACCGAGCGCGCCGGCCGCGAGATCCCGCTGCCCGAGCGCGCGCGGCGGCTCGCCGCCGATTTCGCCCAGCCGTCCGCGGTATTCACGGCCGACGGCGAACTGATCGAGGCCGACACCGAGGCGCGCCAGCGTCTTGGCAAGGCCGCCGACTTGACCGCGCTCGGCGCGGCGGCGCTGGCGCGCGAGGCCATGCTCAACGGGCGCGCCGAAGGCGACATCGCCGCGGGGCGCGTGACCCTGCTCAAGCTCGGCGCCGGGCAGAGCGCGGTCGTTCTGCTGCTCGCCTTCGCCGCCGCCGAAGCAATCACCGCGCGCCCGGCCGCGCCACCGGCGCCGGCGCCCGCCGTGACCGAAGCGCGGCCGCGCCGCTTCCCGCTGCGCTTTGTCTGGCAGATGGACGCTGCGACCCGCTTCACGCTCGGCGCCGACGACTTCGCGCGCCTGCTCGGTTCGAAAGCGGCCGCGCTGCTGACCCGCCCCTGGGCCGAGATCGCCGCCGCGCTCAAGCTCGACCCGCAAGGCCAGATCGCCGCCGCGCTCGCCGCCCGCAGCACCTGGAGCGGCATCGTCGTCAATTGGCCGGTCGACGACGACGCCGAACGGCTGCCGATCGAGATGTCCGGCCTGCCGGTGTTCGACCGCGACCGGCAGTTCGCCGGCTTCCGCGGCTTCGGCATCTGCCGCGATGTCGAGCGGCTCGAGGCCATCGAGCGGCGGCGCGCGCAGCCCGCCGTGGAAGAGCCGGCCAAGGTGCTGCCGTTCCGCGCCCCGGCGCAGGCGCCGGCGCCGCCGCCGCCCGTCGAGCAGGCGCCGACGCTCAGCCCCGGCGAACATTCGGCGTTCCAGGAGCTTGCCCGCGAGCTCGGCGAGCGGCTCAAGAAACCTCCCGGCAAGACCGCCGGGCCGGCGACCGACGATTTCGGCGCCGAGCCGTTCGTGCCGACGGTGCCGGTGTCGCCGCCGCTGCCGCCGCCGCGCGCGGCGCGCAATGGCGATGCCGCCCGCGACACCAGCGAGGGCCGGCCGATTCTCGACCGGCTGCCGGTCGGCATTCTGGTCTATCGCCTCAACAACCTGATCTACGCCAACCGCGCCTTCCTCGACTGGACCGGCTACGACAGCCTGGAGGCGCTCGCCGAAGCCGGCGGCCTCGACAGCCTGTTCATCGAGACCAGGCCCGACGCACCGGACGCGCGCGGCGCCAAGACCCTCACCATCACCACCGTCAACGGCAACCAGCGCCCGGTCGAGGGCCGCCTGTTCAGCGTCGCCTGGAACAAGGAGAACGCGCTGGTGCTGATGATCAACACGCAGCCGGCGGCCGACGACAAGCACAGCAAGGCCACCGAACAATCGCTGCGCCGGATCGAGGCGGAAAACCACGAGCTCGAAGCCATCCTCGACACCGCGACCGACGGCGTGCTGGTGCTCGACCGCGCCGGCCGCGTGCTCTCGGCCAACCGCAGCGCCGAGGCGTTGTTCGGCTACGACGCCGCGCAGCTGTCCGAGCTGTCGCTCGGCGACCTGTTCGCGCCCGAGAGCCGGCGTCCGGTGCTCGACTATCTCGACCGGCTCGCCCGCGAGAGCGGAGCGCTCGATGCCGGCCGCGAGGCGATCGGCCGCGTCCGCCAGGGCGGCCTGGTGCCGCTCTCCATCACGCTCGGACGCATCGCCGACGGCGAGAAGTTCTGCGCCGTGCTGCGCGACATGACGGCCTGGAAGCGCAGCGAGGAAGAGCTGATCAACGCCAAGCAGCAGGCCGAGCGCGCCTCGCAGGCCAAGTCGGAATTCCTCGCCAAGATCAGCCACGAGATCCGCACGCCGCTCAATGCCATCATCGGCTTCTCCGAGGTGATGATGGACGAGCGCTTCGGCCCCGTCGGCAACGAGCGCTACCGGCAATACCTCAAGGACATCCACAGCTCCGGCGGCCATCTGATCGCGCTCATCAACGACCTGCTCGACCTGTCGAAGATCGAGGCCGGCAAGCTCGAGCTCACCTTCGTCAGCGTCAACATCAACGACCTGGTGCAGCAGTGCGTCGCCATCATGCAGCAGCAGGCCAACCGCGAGCGCGTCATCATCCGCACTTCGCTGCCGGTCAACCTGCCGCAGGTGGTCGCCGACGCGCGCTCGGTGCGCCAGATCGTGCTCAACCTGCTGTCGAACTCGATCAAGTTCACCGGCGCCGGCGGCCAGGTCATCGTCTCCACCGCGCTGACCGACGATCACGAAGTGGTATTGCGGGTGCGCGACACCGGGCAGGGCATGAGCGAGAAGGAATTGCAGACGGCGCTCGAGCCGTTCCGCCAGCTCGCCACCTCGCCGCGCTGGGGCGACGTCGGCGCCGGCCTCGGCCTGCCCATTACCAAGGCGCTGGCGGAGGCCAATTATGCGCGCTTCCGCATCACCAGCGATGTCGAGGACGGCACCCTGGTCGAGGTGGCGTTTCCGGCGACCCGCGTGCTGGCGCAGTAGCCAGAACGCGGCTTTGCGCCCCGATCGGGCGGCCATGAAAGGGTCACAGAGGCCGGCCAAGGTTGGCCAGACCGGACGTGGTGCTATAGTCCGCCCGGACAACCCGTACCGAAACAACCCGGACATCGCCTTTTGACGGCCGCGACTGGTTTCAGACGCTTGGGACTGGCTTTGCTTGCCGTGTTGGCGGCCGGGGCCGGCGTGCTCACAGCCGCGACCTACCTGGTGTCGCCCGACACCGTGCGCGCCCAGGTGCTGAGCAATATCCGCAGCGTCACCGGCCTCAACCCGACGCTCACGGGCGCCACGACCGTCAGCCTGTTCCCGACCGGCACGGTGAGCTTCGAGGACGTCACGCTGGGCGAGAGCGCTGCGCCGGCGCTGACCGCCGAGCGCCTGACGGCGCGGCTGCGGTTTTTCCCGCTGCTGTTGGGCCGCGTCGAAATCGCCGACGTCTCGCTGTCGCACCCGACCATTCTCGTCGATCTTGCCGACGACGGCGGCTCGAACTGGTCCGGCCTGATCGGCGCCTTAGCGCGCAGCCAGTCGACGGCGCCGCAGCGCCCGGCGGCCTTCTCCGAGATGAGCATCCGCGACGGCACCGTGGTGGTGCGCAACAAGGCGCGCAGTCTTTCCGAAACGTTCGACCACGTCGCCTTCTCGCTCGCCTGGCCGTCGATCTCCAAGAGCTTCGGCGCCACCGGCCGCCTGGTCTGGCACGACCAGCCGCTCGACGTGAACCTGACGCTGTCGGATTTCGCCGCGGCGCTCGCCGGCAACCGCAGCGGCGTCAAGCTGCGCATCGCCGGCGCGCCGATGAAGGCGGCGTTCGAAGGCGCCATCAGCGCCGATCCGACGCTCAAGATCGAAGGCACGCTGGCCGCCGGCGCCGCCTCGCTGCGCGAGGCGCTGCTCTGGGCCGGTCAGAAACCGCTGCCCGGCGGCGGCTTCGGCCGTTTCGCCATCAAGGCCAAGGCCGACGTCACCGGCGGCACCATCGGCCTCACCAATGTCAACGTCGAGCTTGACGGCAACAGCGCCGAAGGCGTGCTGACCTTCGCCACCGACGGACGGCAGACGCTGCAAGGCACGCTCGCCTCCGACAAGCTCGATCTCACGCCCTACGTCTCGACCGTCAAGCTGCTCACCGCCAACCAGCGCGAATGGAACAGCGGCCCGATCACGCTCGAAGGACTGACCGGCACCGATTTCGACCTGCGGCTGTCGGCCGGCAGCGTGGTGATGTCGGATGCCAAGCTCGGGCGCACGGCGATCGGCGCCAATCTGCGCGGCGGCCACCTCACCGTCACCATCGGCGAGGCGCAGGCCTATGGCGGGCTGATCAAAGGCTCGATGTCGCTGGCGAGTTTCGAGCAAGGCGTCGACGTCAAATCGCAGCTGGTCTTCAGCGATATCGATCTCGAAAGCTGTCTCGGCCAGCTGTTCGGCCTGCGCCGCCTGGAAGGCAAGGGCAATATCACGTTCGCGGTCGACGGCAGCGGCGACAGCGTGCTCGGCGTGACGCGCACGCTCACCGGCAGCGCCACCGTCACCGGCCATGACGGCGCGCTGGCGGGGCTCGACATCGAGCAGCTGCTGCAGCGGCTGGAGCGGCGGCCGTTGTCGGGCGGCGGCGATTTCCGCAAGGGCCGCACCAAATACGATTCGCTCGCGGTGACGCTGAAGATCGACCAGGGCAAGGTCACGGTCGAGGACGTCAAGGTGCTCGGCCCGGCGGTGCAGCTGGCGCTCGCCGGCACCGCCTCGATCCCGCAGCGCGAGCTCGACCTCACCGGCACCGCCTCCCTGGTGACGCCGGGCCGCGGCGGCGCCGCGCCCTTCGCCCTGCCCTTCATCGTGCAAGGCTCATGGGACGACCCGATCATGCTGCCCGACGCCGAAGCCCTGATCCGCCGCTCCGGCGCCGCCGCCCCGCTGCTCGACGCGGTGCGCGACCGGCGCGCGCGCGATGCCGCCCGCTCGGTGATCGAGCGGCTGACCGGCCGCAGCGCCGGGGCCCAGCCGGCCGCCGAGCAATCGCCCGCCCCGGCGGCGAAATAGCCGCTATTATTGCGCCGAAGCCGAATCACCCGGCCGGGGCGAGCCCCCGGCGCGATAGGGCATGGGATGCTGCACGCAACCCTCCGGACGCTCATCAAGGTCATCCTCGCCTCGCTGATCGTGGGCACGATCATGGCCCATTTCGGCGTCACCCCCGACAAGCTGATGCAGGAGATGGGGCTGTCGGCCGACCGCGTCCAGGACTATGCGCGGCGCGGCTTCGACTGGGCCTGGCCGAACCTGATGCTGGGCGCGATGGTGATCGTGCCGGTCTGGCTCCTGGTCTACATCCTGCGCCCGCCGGGGCAGCGCAGCAGCGACTGACGCTTGCATTTGTCATTCCGGGGCGCGAGCGTGAGCGAGCG
>Ga0070741_10003910_pt1 | contig 35801 bp, 44 predicted proteins | sample Coa_R1_4_FD_66440 | JGI IMG/M metagenome (GOLD analysis project Ga0070741, IMG submission 66440) | Surface soil microbial communities from Centralia Pennsylvania, which are recovering from an underground coalmine fire - Coalmine... | ecosystem: Environmental > Terrestrial > Soil > Unclassified ... | reverse complement strand
CTTGCGCCGGCGCTCGGCCTGCTCATGCTGCTCGTCCTTCCCGCGCACGCGCAATCGCAAGGCCCCGAGCCGCGCGACATCGCGGCCGTCCTGCAATGCCTCAAGCGGGGCGACACCAAAGGCGGCGATCAAAAAAACTGCCTTGGGGTCGTGTCGGGTCCGTGCCTGGATAATGACAAGAACAACGTTCCGGATATGGTTCGCTGTCACGATCGTGAGGAATTGGCGTGGCGCGACGTTTTGAACCGCACCGTCCGGCAGTTGCGTCGGGAGATGAACGACGAACAGCGCAAGACATTGCAGGTGATGCAGGACGCTTGGGAAACCTCGATCAAGCAGAGCTGCGGATTCTACGAGGATTACGGCCAGGGGTCCGTGGCGGGTGTGCTGGAAGCGGCATGCGCGGCCGAGGAAACGGCGCGGCGCGCTCTGTTTCTGCTGTTCTTTATCCAGGACGCGAATTTGGTCTATGAGGGAAAGTGACGCGATTGGACGCCATTCGATGATCCCCTGGGTTCTGGTTCTGACGCTGTTTGTGACTACGCCGGCGCTGGCGCAGGACAAGCCGTCCGCAAAGGACAGCGCCGCCGTCGAGAAATGCATCAAGGCCAAGACCGGGCGCCATTGGGCCTGGGAGCAATGCATCGGCATCATTTCCGAGCCGTGCACCAAGGACGACGGAATGCCCGACCGCGAGGTGATCGTCTGTGAAGACCGCGAGCGCGCGGTGTGGGACGATATCCTCAACAAGTCCTATCAGGCCCTCACGAAGGCGCTCGACGAGGAGCAGAAAGTCAAGCTGCGCGAGATGCAGCGCGCCTGGATTGCCTCGCGCGATAAGAGCTGCGGGTTCCTCTACGACTACTTCCAGGGCACCATGGCTAACCCGATGATCGCGGCGTGCACTGCGCGCGAGACGGCAAGACGGGCGCTCTACCTGCGCGGCTTCGCCGACGACATCGCGGATCGAAAATGATGCAAACGGTCGACGTCAAAGGCCTCAAGATCCCGATCGTGGGCCTGGGCACCTGGTCGCTGCGCGATCCGGCGCGCACGGTCGAGCAGGCGATCCGCATCGGCTACCGCCATATCGACACCGCGCAGATGTACGGCAACGAGGCCGCGGTCGGGCAGGGCGTGCGCGCGTCCGGTGTCAAGCGCGACGACATCATGGTCACCACCAAGGTGCAGCCGAGCCTGCTGGCGCCGCACGATCTCGAACGCTCGGTCAAGGAGAGTCTCGCTCACCTGCGCTTCGAGGCCGTCGATCTCCTGCTGATCCACTGGCCCAACCCGCGCGTGCCGCTCGCCGAGACCCTCGGCGCCATGCTGAAACTGAAGAAAGCCGGGTTGGTCCGCGCCATCGGCGTGTCGAATTTCACCGTGGCGCTGCTCGACGAGGCCGCCAGGATCACCGACGAGATCGTTTGCAATCAGGTCGAATGCCACCCGTTCCTGAATCAGGACAAGGTCATCGCCGCCTGCAAGTCCCACAAGATTGCGGTGGTCGCCTACAGCCCGGTGGCGCGCGGCGGCGCCTCCGGCAACGCGACGCTCGAGCGCATCGGCAAGACGCACGGCAAGACGGCGGCGCAAGTGTCGCTGCGCTATCTGGTGCAGCAGGGCATCGTCGTCATTCCCCGCACCAACAGGCGCGAACGCCTGGAAGAGAATTTCGCGCTGTTCGACTTTGCGCTCGGCGACGCGGAAATGCGCGAGATCCACGGCCTGGCGCGCGGCGGCGGACGCATCGTCGACTGGAGCTGGTCGCCGGACTGGGACTGAGGGCTCAGAAGAAGCCGAGCGATTCGCACCCGGTGCCGGCCTTGAAACTCTTTTTCCAGCGCCGGGCAGCGAGATCGATGACGTGCACCGAGCCGTCGCCCTGGCAGGCGACAAAAAGCTCGTCGCCGCGGTAGGCCATGTCCATCGGCTGGCTGCCGACCTTGATCGCCGTCTGCTCGCGGAAATCGGGCGTTATGACGCTCACGGTGTCGCTGTTGAGGCTGGTCACGGCGAGCACGCTCCAGTCGGCATTGTAACGGGCGATCTGCGCCGGCTTCGGCACGTCTTTGAGCGGCACGGTGTCGCGCACCCGTTCGCTTTGCGTGTCGATGAGGAACAGCACCGGCTCCTGGTCCGAGACCACCACCACCGTGCGGCCGTCACCTGAGATGGTGATGCCGGCGAGCGGATGCGGCGTCTTGATCTTGCCGAGCAGCTTGCGCTTCGGCAGGTCGATCACCGACACCGCCGCGTCCTCTTCGTTCTCGGTATAGAGACGCTGCCCGTCCGGCGCGATGATCAGGCGATGGCCGTTGGTCGAGCCGGAATCGATGGCGTCGACGACCGTGTTGCTGTTGCGGTCGATCACCGCGACCACCGCGCTGTTCTCGCAGGTGACGTAGATATAGCCGTCCGGCCCGAGCTTGAGCGTGTGCGGGGCGATATAGGGCCGCAGGTCGATGTCGCCGATGTGCTGGCGTTTGGCGAGGTCGAAGACACAGAGCACGTGGCCGGGATGGGGATTGCGGCCGTGGATGCCGTCACCAAAAATCGGCACGTAAGCGAGGCCGGTTTCCGGCACGATCAGCAGCTCGTGCACCGTGCGCTGGAAGCCGTCGATGACCTTCTGCGTCGCGAAGGTCGCCGGGTCGAGAAACAGGACCTGCGCGCCCATCTTGTCGACGGCGATCATTCCGTTGTCGGCGCTGCCCATCGTGGTAAGCCCGCGTCTCTATTTGTCCGGCGCTCAATTAGCATGAAGCCGCCGGCGGTTTATAGTGACCGGCGATGAGCGAACCCGAAACGGCACTGGTTTTGTTCTCCGGCGGACAGGATTCGACGGTCTGTCTCGCCTGGGCCTTGCACCGATTTTCACGCGTCGAAACTATCGGCTTTGCCTATGGTCAGCGGCACGCCATCGAGCTTGCCCAGCGCGGGCGGATCCGCCAGCGCATGGCGGCGCTCGGTGGCGGATGGAAGAGCCGGCTGGGCGAGGACCACCTCATCGAGCTCGATGCGCTCGCCGCCATTTCCGACACTGCGCTGACCCGCGACATGGCAATCGAGATCGCCGACAGCGGCTTGCCGACCACCTTCGTGCCGGGCCGCAATCTTATCTTCTTCTGCTTCGCCGGCGCCATTGCCTACCGCCGCGGCGTCCGCCATGTGGTCGCCGGCATGTGCGAGACCGACTATTCCGGCTACCCGGACTGCCGCGACGACACGGTCAAGGCCATGCAGGTCGCGCTCACGCTCGGCCTCGACAAGCGCATCACCTTGCACACGCCGTTGATGTGGGTCGACAAGGCCGCGACCTTTGCCATGGCCGAGGAACTGGGCGGCAAGGCCTTGCTTGATCTCGTCATCGAGGACAGCCATAGCTGTTATCTGGGCGACCGCAGCCATCGCCACGATTGGGGTTACGGCTGCGGCGCTTGCCCCGCCTGCCGATTGCGGGCGGAAGGGTTTGCCAGGTTCATGAGCGGACGCAAATGACGGATACGGCGCCAAGCGAGACACGCAGGAATGTCGAAGGGCTGCTCTTTCTTGCCCTGTTCTGCCTGACGATTCCCGCCGCCAATTGGATGATCGGCAATATCGGCACCGTCTGCGTCGCCCGCGGCCCGTGCCTCATCCCGGTCGCCCCGGGCATCATGGCGCCGTCCGGCGTATTGATGGTCGGCGCGGCGCTGGTGCTGCGCGATCTGGTGCAACGCCGGCTCGGCATCGAGTTCGGCATCGGCGCCATCATTGCCGGCGCCGCGATTTCGGCCGCGATTGCGCCGCCGGCGCTGGTGCTGGCCTCGGCCGCGGCGTTCCTGCTGTCCGAGTTCGCCGATTTTGCTGTCTACACGCCGTTGGCGCGGCAGCGCCTGGTGCTGGCGGTCGTCGCCTCGAGCGCGGTCGGACTGGTGGTCGACTCCATCGTCTTCCTCTGGCTCGCCTTCGGCTCGCTCGAGTTCCTGATCGGGCAGATCATCGGCAAGGCCTGGATGGTGCTGCTCGCCGTCCCGCTGGTCGCCTATTTGCGCCGCCGCGACGAGCGGCTCGGCATCACCGCCGCCTGAAGGTTCGCCATGTCAGCTCTCGATATCCTCAAGACCGTCACCACCGGCACCATCACCACCATGCTGCTGAAGAAGGGCATTCGCCGCTCGTGGATGGCGGGCGCCATGCCGTTCGGCTTTTCCGGCAAGCGCGTGGTCGGCAAGGCCTTCACGCTGCGCTTCGTGCCGGTGCGCGAGGATTTGGCGACGCCGGAGAGCTGGTCGAAGCCGATCTCCACCCGCGGCGCCATCGAAGCCATGCCAGAGAACTGCGTGGTGGTGGCCGACGCCATGGGCGTCACCGGGGCGGGCATCTTCGGCGACATCCTCTGCATGCGCATGGTCAAGCGCGGCGTCACCGCGCTCATCACCGACGGCGTCATGCGCGACAAGCACGGCGTGCTGGCAACCGGCCTGCCGGTGTGGTGCGCGGGGGTGGCGGCGCCGGCTTCCGTCAATCAGCTCACCTTCGTCGGCTGGAACGAGCCGATCGGCTGCGGCGGCTGCGCCATTTTTCCCGACGATATCATCGTCGCCGATGACGACGGCGCGGTGGTCATCCCTGCAGCGCTCGCCGACTTCGTCGCCAACGAGGGCGCCGAGCACGAGCTGCTGGAAACCTGGCTGGTCGAGGAGGTGCAGAAGGGCGCCAAGCTGCCCGGCCTCTATCCGCCCAATGACGAGAACAAGAAGCGCTATGAGGACTGGAAGAAGAAGCGCTGATGTTCTTTGTCCTGTCGAAAACCGCCGCCTTCCTGTTCCTGCCGTCAAACTTTCTCTTTGCTCTTGGTCTGCTCGGCGTCGTGTTGCTGGCGACGCGCTTTCGTTCCGCCGGACTGAAGCTGCTGGTCGGCAGTTTCGTTCTGCTGCTGGCGCTCGGCTTTCTGCCGGCCGGCGATTTCGCGATGCGCGCGCTCGAGCAGCGTTTTCCGCCCTGGGATGCCTCGCGCGGCGCGCCCGACGGCGTCGTCGTGCTCGGCGGCGCCATCAGCCCGGGCCTGTCGCGGGTCTACGGCAGCACGCAAATCAACGACGGCGCCGAGCGCGTCACGGTTATTCCCGAGCTGGCGCGGCGCTATCCGAACGCGCGTATCGTCTACAGCGGCGGCGACGCCAGCCTGCTGCGCACCGCGGGGCGCGAGGCCGATTACCTCTACCCGTTGCTCGACAGTTTCGGCGTGCCGCGCCAGCGCGTGATGCTGGAGAACAAGTCGCGCAACACCTATGAAAACGCCGTCTTCACCAAGGATATCGTCAAGCCGAAGCTGGGCGAGCGCTGGCTTCTGGTGACATCGGCTTTCCATATGCCGCGGGCGATCGGCTGCTTCCGCCGCGCCGGCTTTCCGGTCGAAGCCTATCCGGTCGACTGGCACACGCGGCCGCGTCTGCGGCTTGCACCGCTCGACGATCTTGCCTCCGGTCTCGGCCGACTGGATGCCGCCGCCCATGAATGGCTCGGCCTCATCGCCTATCGGTTACGCGGGCGCACCTCCGAACTTTTCCCCGGCCCGGATGCGGCGCGTTAGCGGGCCGTCATAAGAGCTTCACATCCTGCTATCCTTCCGGGCCATGGGTGATTCGCGCACCCGGGCGTTGCGTTGGCGTTACGCGTCACATTGCGGCGCTTGGAGGGGGCCACCCAATGCCATTCGACAAACGCTTCGCCTATCGGTCGCGCGCGGCTGAACTCGGCGAGTTCGATATCTTCGGCCTGGGCGCCGAATGGGGTGAGCGCATCGCGACCGGGGTCGTGGTTGCCGTCGCGGTCATGATCGTGGCGCTGATCGCCGTCGTGATGGGGATGGTCTAGGCCGCCTTTGCCTGGGCCGGTGCGCTTGAGCGGCGGCGGCGGCTCTGCCACCATCATTGGTCTGGAGGCACGATGCCGCAGACCATTACCACCGGCTATAAGGCCCTGGTCGAAGCCGCCGAACGCGAGATCGAGACGCTGCCGGTCGAAGCGGCGATCAAGCTTGCCGGCCGCGACGATACTGTGCTGGTCGATATCCGCGACATCCGCGAACTGACACGCGAGGGCAGGGTGCCGGGCGCCTTCCATTGCCCGCGCGGCATGCTCGAATTCTGGATCGACCCGCAAAGCCCCTATCACAAGCCGGTATTCGCCGCGGACAAGAAGTTCGTGTTTTTCTGCGCCGGGGGCTTGCGCTCGGCGCTTGCCGCGCAGACCGCGCAGCGCATGGGGCTCAAGCCGGTCGCGCATATCCAGGGCGGCTTCGGCGCCTGGAAGAAGGCCGGCGGTCCGGTCGAGGCGCCGGATGCGATGCCGGGCGAGCGCAAGAAGGCGTGATCCCATTCACCCGCCTGCTGCCCGCCATCAGAATATTTCGCTTGTCGGGCGGCTCAGCGGCTCGCAAATCTGTGCGCAAAGGGTTTCGGCATGGCGCTGACGCTGATCATCGGCAACAAGAACTATTCGTCATGGTCGCTGCGGCCATGGATTGCCATGAAAGCCGCCGGCATCGCCTTCGATGAGCGCGTTATCCCGCTTTACGAGCCGGGCAGCCGCGAGCAGATCCTGAAATATTCCCCGGCCGGCAAGGTGCCGATCTTGATCGACGGCGGTGAGGCCATCTGGGAGACGCTCGCCATCCTCGAGCACCTCGCCGAGAAATTTCCCGCCGCCGGCCTATGGCCGAAGGACGCCGCCGCCCGCAGCCATGCCCGGGCGATCGCGAGTGAGATGCATGCCGGCTTCGCCGCGCTGCGCCGCAACTGCCCGATGAATCTGTGGCTGCCGGCAAAAAAACGGCCGCTGCCGGACGAAGTCAAGCCGGACGTCGCCCGCATCGAGGCCCTGTGGCGCGATTGCCGCGCCCGCTTCGGGCGGGGCGGTCCGTTTTTGTTCGGCGCCTTCGGCGCCGCCGACGCCATGTATGCGCCGGTCGTCGCCCGCTTCCACAGCTACGGCATCGACGTTACGGACGAGACGCGCGGCTATATGGCGGCCGTAATGGCGCTGCCGGCCTGGCGGGAGTGGCATGGCTCGGCCATGACGGAGACCTGGGTCATGCGTCACAACGAGCCGGACTGGCCCCTGGTGCGGGGCATTAAACTTTCGCAATGATTTCGATTGCGGCTGGACCCATCCAAAATTTTGTCAAGATTGTGCGTGACACCGCCGGCATCCTTCACGGCGCAGGCCGTGTCCCATTTCAGGGGGTGACGATTTTGTCGGGGCCGCGCCGTCGGCCCCGCGATGGGGTTGACCGATGGCACATCGATTCATTGCGCTCGCTGTTGGCCTTTTCATGCTGGCTGCTCCAGCTTTCGCCGCCGATATCAAGACCGATATCAAAGGCCTCTATCTTCTGACCGATTACCCGGCCGTTTCGGTGGAGCCGGGGACCACCTCCACCATCAATCTTAAGCTGCGCAATTACGGCCTGGCGCCGGAGCGGCTGGCTCTCTCGGTCAGCGGCGTGCCGAAGGGCTGGACCGCGACGCTGCTCGGTGGCGGGCAGCCGGTCGCAGCGGCGATGCCGGCCACGGATGACAGCGTGGCGCTTGACCTGCGGCTCGACGTGCCCAAAGGCGCCGAAACCGGAACGCATACACTCACTGTAACCGCCCAAGGCAACGCCTCGCAGGTCTCGTTGCCGGTCAATATCACGCTCGCCAAGGAATTGCCGGCCAAACTGGCAGTGCAACCGCAATTGCCGGAGCTGCGCGGAGCCTCCAATTCGAGCTTCGAGTACACGCTGACGGTCAGAAACGACAGCGGCAAGCAGCTGCTGATCAGTCTTGCCGCTGACGCGCCGCAAAATTTTGACACGTCCTTTACCGAGGCCTACGGCACCCAGCAGCTGACCGCCCTGCCGATCGAGGCCGGCAAGTCCAAGGACGTGAAGCTCAAGGTCCGGCCGCCGAGCACGGTCGATGCCGGGCATTATCCGGTCAAGGTGCAGGTCGCCGCCGAAGGGGCGAAGGCCGCCGCCGACGTTGCCCTCGACATCACCGGCGAGCCGAAGCTGACGCTTGCCGGTCCTGACGGCCTGCTCAGCGCCAACGCCAATGCCGGAACCGAGGCTTCGGTGCCGGTGGTGATTTCCAATACCGGCACCGCGCCGGCCGAAAACGTCACGTTGTCGGCCAACGCGCCGAACGGCTGGAAGGTCAATTTCGAGCCCAAGACGATCGACCGCATCGCGCCCAATCAGCACAAGCAGGTCCAGGCGCTGATCACGCCGCCGGCCAAGGCGATCGCCGGCGACTACGTCAACACGCTGAGCGCGTCCACGAACGGCGAAAGCGGCACCGCCAATTTCCGCGTCACCGTCACGACGTCGACGATGTGGGGCATCGCCGGCGTCGGCATCATCGGTGTTGCTTTGCTGATCATGGTGGGCGCCGTCGTGCGCTTCGGCCGGCGATGAGCGCCGCCGTCATCGAGGCCAGGGGCCTCACCAAGCGCTATGGCGACACGACCGCGGTCGACGGCATCGACTTCACCGTCGGTGCCGGGGAGATTTTCGGCCTGCTCGGCCCCAACGGTGCCGGCAAGACCACGACGATATTGATGTTGCTCGGCCTGAGCGACATCACCTCCGGGGAGGCTCGCGTACTCGGTCACAACCCGATGCGCGAGCCGCTCTCGGTGAAGCGGCTGGTCGGCTACCTGCCGGATACCGTCGGCTTCTACGACACCATGACCGCAGCGGAGAACCTGCATTACACCGCGCGGCTGATGGGCATCGCCAAGCGCATCCGCGACGACCGCATCGCCTCGGCGCTGGCGCGAGTCGGGCTGACCGAGGTCGCGGAAAAGCGTGTCGGCACGTTCTCGCGCGGCATGCGCCAGCGCCTCGGCCTCGCCGAGATCATCATGAAGGACGCGCGCATTGCCATCCTCGATGAGCCGACCAACGGCCTCGATCCGCAGGCGAGCCTCGAACTGCTCGACCTGATCCGCGCGCTCAAAGCGCACGGCATCAGCATCCTGCTGTCGTCGCATCTGCTCGACCGGGTGCAGAGCGTGTGCGACCGCGTCGCGCTGTTCAACGCCGGCCGCATCGTGCTGATGGGAACGGTTGGTGAACTCGGCCGCCACGTGCTCGGCGGCGGATTTGCCGTCGAAGTCGAAGCCGAAAGCGGCGACGGCCTGGTGAAGCGGCTGTCGGCGTTGCCGGGCGTGCGCGGCATCGAGACGCCGGCGCCCGGACGGTTCCGCATGACCTGCGACCGGGACTTGCGTGCCGAAGCCGCCGCCGCCGTGGTGGCGGCCGGCGGGCGGCTCAGGGAGCTCAAGCTCGACGAGCCGAGCCTCGAGGTCATCTACACGCGCTATTTCCAGCAGGCCGCGGAGCGCCGGCAAGGGGAGGCGCGTCATGCGGCGTGAGGGCTCGCCCTGGCAGGGGCTTGGCGTGGTGATGCTGAAGGAACTGTCGGATCATCTCGCCAGCGCGCGCATGCGGGTGTTGGAATGGCTGGTGGTGCTGGTCGCGCTCGCCGCGGTCTACGCCGCCATTACGCAGGTGCGTGACGCCACCGCCGAGGACCCGTTCCTGTTTCTGCGGCTATTCACCACCGCGCGCGACCCGCTGCCGTCCTTCGTATCGTTCCTCGGCTTCCTGGTGCCGCTGATGGCGGTCGGACTGGGCTTCGACGCGATCAACGGCGAGCATAACCGGCGCACGCTGTCGCGCATCCTGTCGCAGCCGATCTACCGCGACGCGCTGCTGTTCGGCAAATTTCTTGCCGGCCTGATCACGCTGTCGATCAGCCTGATTGTGCTGTGGCTTCTGGTCATCGGCCTGGGCCTTTTGATGCTCGGCGTGCCGCCGGGCGGCGCGGAAATGGGCCGGGCACTGGTGTTTCTCGGCGTCACCATCGCCTATGCCGGGGTGTGGCTGGCGCTTGCCATGCTGTTTTCGGTGATTTTCCGCTCCGCGGCGACCGCGGCGCTGGTCACGCTCGGCCTGTGGCTGTTCCTGAGCGTGATTTGGCCGGCGCTGGCGCCGGCCATCACGCAGGCGCTGGTGCCGTCGAACGACGAGGCGACGCTCGTCATCACCGCCCAGATGCTGGCGCGGCTGTCGCCGTCGACACTCTACGGCGAGGTCGTGCTCGCGCTGCTGCATCCGACCACGCGCACGCTCGGGCCGGTGTACCTGAGCCAGTTGCAGGGCGCGGTGATGGGGGCGCCGCTGCCGCTGTCGCAGAGCCTGCTGGTGGCCTGGCCGCAGATCGTCGGGCTTATCGCCGCCAGCATCCTGTTGTTCGTCGGCGGCTACATCGCCTTCCAGAGGCAAGAGGTGCGCGCGTAGCGCCCGGGAGGGGCCGTCGCTTCCGGTCATTCCGGAGGCGGCGGCTCTTCTTTGAGCCGCTTGACCAGTTCCTCGATGAAAGGCCGTTGCGCCGGCAGGATCTTGCGCCGCGCGGTCGCCAGCTTGAAATAGGCGATGCGGTCGATTTCCGGGAATTTTTGTTTCTTGCCGGAGCGCGGCGGCCATTCCATCTCGAACTTGTTGCTGGAAAACGCCGCGAGATCGAAATCGCCCTCGAGCGCGAAGGCATGCACGGTCTTGCCGCTCTTCTGCCGGATCGGCTTGAGCGGCAGGAAAGGACCTTCGGCGATGAGGCCGGTTTCCTCGTTGAACTCGCGTTTGGCGCAGGTCAGCGGATCGCCCGACTCCACCAGCCCCTTGGGGATTGACCAGGCGCCGTCGTCCTTGGTTCGCCAATAGGGCCCGCCGGGATGAGCCAATAGCAGTTCAAGGCCGCGGCGGCGGCGAAAGGCGAGAATGCCGGCGCTGATCTCGGTGCGGCGCGACATGAAAGCAAGCGGCAATTCGGCCCGGCACGGCCATCTTAGCAACAAACACCGCGGCAGCCTATCGTATGCGCGCGGCCGGTAAATTTACCACGGCCGCTCCACCGAATTTGTGACGTGCTCGCGGTCGGGCGCGGTGAAGCACAGCCCGATGCAGAGATAAGGCAGCTCGGGGTGCGGGTTATGCCCGCGGTGGAATTTGGCGATCGGCTCGGAGTAGCACTCGCCGGCCTTTGCCTTCACCAGCACGCCCTCCTGGAAATGCGCCTCGAACTGGCCCTGCAGCGCCACGAAGAACGCCGCGCCGTTGTGGCAGTGCCAGTTGGTGTAGCCGCCGGGGACGATCTCGGCATTGTAGATCTGCACCTTGACCTGAGGGTCGCGCGGCAGCGACGCGTAAAGCGTTTCGAGCAGCAAATTGCGGTGAAAGCCGTGGCCGGGCGGCACGATGCCGTCGAGCTTGAGCTTGAGGTCCTTGTAATTGTCCAGTCTGGCGTCCATGGCCGCCTCCGTCGTCTGAGGCGGCAAGCCTAATACGCGGCGCGGCACGCCGTGAAGACACGGAAAGTCCCGCCGCCTTAAGCGCCGGGCCCTTTCCGCTCAACGCATGCTCAGTCCTCGAGCGCTTCCTTGGCGGCATCCTTGATGCCGCCGATGGCGTTTTGCGCCTTGCCGGCGACTTGGTCGGCTTTGCCTTCGCCTTGCAGCTTGGCATCGCCGGTCACCTTGCCGACGGTTTCCTTCACTTTGCCTTTGGCCTGTTCGAGGCTGCCTTCGATGCGGTCTTTGTTCATGCTGTCCTCGTTCGTGTTCCGATCGGGGAGTCAATGACTGCATCGGCGGAACGTTCCATTGCAATTGCACGCATGCGCAGCGGACATGGGCCAATGTCTTTTGACACAAAGAGGGCCATACCCTTTGCGGCACGCAATGGCGAAGCGGAATGCGCGCAAAGCAGGACGGCCGGGACAGGTCCCGGCCGTCCGTCGGTGTTGCGCTGCAAGTGTGGCTTAGGCTTCGAGCACCGCGACGATCAGGTGCGTGCGCGGATTGACGACGATGATCTCGTCGCCGACCAGGATGTAGTCGAAGCCGCGCCACTCCGGATAGATCTCCACCACCTCGGTCGGCAGCGGATAGAAGTGGACGGTCTCCGGCACCCTGGCGCCGACGTGCACCGAGATGTTGAGCTTGGCCGGCTCAACTTTGTGCTGCTTGAGAATGGTGGTGATCTTGGTGCGCTGTTCGGTCGAGAGGTTGGCGCCGGCTCCGGCCGCCGCGCCTTGCCCGGTGGTCGAGGCCTTGCCGTTCACCGACTGGCTCGATTGCTGCGACGCACCGGACTTGGTCTCGCTTTTGACCGCGGCGCCGCTCTTGGTCTCGGCCTTGTCGTTGACGCCGGCCTTTTCCTTGCTCTCGTTGATCTGGGCCTTGCCGGACGCGCCCGAGCTCTGGCCGGTGGTTTCGTGCTTGTCGCCGGCCTTCATCTCGGACTTTTCCGATGCCTTCATGCCGGCCCTGCCGCTGTCGCCGACCTTCGGCTCGGACGCGGTGTCGGGCTTGGCCGCCTGTCCGGTGGTCTCCGGCCTTTTCTGGCCGGCGTTCATGGACGGCGCGACCTTCTCGGCCGGCGCGCCTTGCTGCGCGGTCGGAGCGGGATTGGCCAGCTCGCTCTTGCCTTTCTGGTTGGCGTTGTCCGCCGCGGTCGCCGCCGTCGCCAATAACAGCGACGCCGCCACGGTCGTCAGCAGGTGAGTCTTACGCATTGCATGCCTCCTCTGGAGTGCCCCCCGAGGTGACACAACAAACGTCAGAGCCGCGCGCCGGTTCCAAACCGCGGCTTTTTGTGCGATTTGCTCACGCCATTGCGTTCCAGGTTCCGTCAAGGCAACCTCGCGCCGGGCCAATTGTATTCCGCAAGAGCGCGCAGCGTGCAGGGGAGAGCGCATTGGCGATCCTGACGTCGTCGATTGACCGGAGCTCGGCCGAATTCCGCGCCAATGCCGAGCGCATGCGCGCGTTGATTGACGAGCTCAAGGCGCGTCGCGCGGAAGCTGCGCTGGGCGGGCCGGAAAAAGCGCGCCAGCGCCATGTCGGCCGCGGCAAGCTCCTGCCGCGCGACCGCGTCATGACCCTGATCGATCCGGGCTCGCCCTTTCTGGAACTGTCGCCGCTCGCCGCCAACGGCATGTACGGCGAGGATATTCACGCCGCCGGCCTCATCACCGGCGTCGGCCGCATCGAGGGCCGTGAATGCATGGTGGTCGCCAACGACTCCACCATCAAAGGCGGCACATATTTCCCGATGACGGTGAAGAAGCACCTGCGCGCCCAGGAGATTGCGCGCGAGAACCGGCTGCCTTGCATCTATCTGGTCGACAGTGGCGGTGCCAACCTGCCGCACCAGACAGAAGTGTTCCCCGACCGCGAGCATTTCGGCCGCATCTTCTACAACCAGGCGACGCTCTCGAGCCTGCGCATCCCGCAGATCGCCGTCGTGATGGGCTCATGCACCGCCGGCGGCGCCTATGTACCGGCGATGTCGGACGAGACCGTGATCGTCAAGAACCAGGGCACGATTTTCCTCGGCGGCCCGCCTTTGGTGAAGGCGGCGACCGGCGAGGTGGTGAGCGCCGAGGACTTGGGCGGCGCCGACGTCCATGCGCGCAAATCCGGCGTCGCCGATCATTATGCGCAGGACGACCATCACGCGCTGTCGATCGCGCGGCGCATCGTCGCCAATCTCAACACCAAGAAGTCCGTCGACATTCCGCTGCTGGCGCCGCGCGAGCCGGCGCTCGATCCGGGCGAACTCGACGCCATCGTACCGGTCGACCTGAAGAAGCAATACGACATTCGCGAGGTGATCGCGCGCCTGGTCGATGCTTCCGCGTTCGACGAGTTCAAGGCGCTGTACGGCACCACGCTGGTGACCGGCTTTGCCCATATCCACGGCATGCCGGTCGGCATCCTCGGCAACAACGGCATCCTGTTCTCGGAGAGCGCGCTGAAAGCCGCGCATTTCATCGAGCTGTGCTGCCAGCGGCGCATCCCGCTGCTGTTCCTGCAGAACATCGTCGGCTTCATGGTCGGCCGCGACTACGAGGCCGGCGGCATCGCCAAGGACGGCGCCAAGATGGTGACGGCAGTCGCCTGCGCCCAGGTGCCGAAGATCACGGTGATCGTCGGCGGCTCCTACGGTGCCGGCAATTACGGCATGTGCGGGCGAGCCTACGGCCCGCGCTTCCTGTTCACCTGGCCGAACGCGCGCATCTCGGTGATGGGTGGCGAGCAGGCGGCCTCGGTGCTGGCGACCGTCAAGCGCGACAATATCGAGGCCGGCGGCGGCCAATGGTCGGAGGTCGAGGAGGAGGAGTTCAAGGCGCCGATCCGCGACCAGTACGAGACCGAGGGCAACCCCTATTACGCCACGGCGCGGCTGTGGGACGACGGCATCATCGCGCCGTCGGAGACGCGCCGCGTGCTGGCTTTGGCTTTCAGCGCCGCGCTCAATGCTCCGGTGCCGGAGACCAGGTTCGGCGTGTTCAGGATGTAGCATTGAGAGACGCATAGTGACCGAAGCATTTCCCGCCGACCCCATCGCCAAACGCAAACTCCTGCTCGAGCGCGTCGAAGCCATCGCGCCAACGCTGCGCGCCTCCGGCCCCAAGAGCGAAGAGCTCGGCACGCTGGCGCCCGAAGCCGTGCAGGCTTTGCGCGACAACGGCTTGTTCAAGCTCAAGCTCTGCGCCGAATTGGGCGGCGCCGAAGCCGACCCGCTCACCGAGATGCTGGTGCTCGAGCGAATCGCCTATCACGACTTCACCAGCGGCTGGTGCACCATGGTCGGCGCCACCAGCATCGCCGGGCTCGGCGGCTTCCTGACGCCGGCGGGCCTCAGCCAGGTGTTCAAAAATGGCGAGGTGCCGACCGCCTCGATCTCCGTTTTCCCGGCCGGGCGCGCTACGCCCGAAGGCGAGGGCTACCGCGTCAGCGGGCGCTGGCGCTTCAACAGCGGCATCCGCCATGCCGAGTGGGTGATCGGCGGCTCGCTCATCGAGGGCAGCGACAAAGGCGGCAAGCCGCAGGCCATTCTTGTGGTCATGCCCAAGACCGCGGTGACGCTCCACGACAACTGGGGTGGCGCCACCGGCCTGCGCGGCACCGGCTCCGGCGACTGCTCGGTGGACAAGCTCTACGTGCCGCGCGAACTCACTTTCGCCTGGGACCTCCTCGATCCCAAGCCGCTGCGCGGCGGGCCAGGCTACCGCATGCCGCCCTTCGCCTATGTCGCCAAGGAGCACGGCAGCGTAGCCCTCGGCGCCGCGCGGCGCGCCCTCGACGAGCTCATCGCCATCGCCACCACCACGCGCGGCACTTTCCGCGCCTCCAAGCTCGACGAGCGTCAGGTGGTGCATCGCTTCATCGGCGAGGCCGACCTCAAGCTGCGCTCGGCCCGCGCCTTGATGCATGAACGCTATGCCGCGCTCTACGACAAAGTGGTCGCCGGGCAGCCGGTCGACGCCGGCGATATCGCCGAGGTGCGGGCGATCGCGGTCTACGCCACCGACCTCGCCGTCTGGGCGGCGACGCAGACCTATCACTTTGCCGGCAATACCGGCCTGCACCATCCGCATGTGCTCGGCCGCCTGCTGCGCGACCTCAATACCGCCGGGCTGCACCAGGTGATGAGCGATACGGCCTACGAGAATCACGGTAAAGTCAGGCTCGGCCTGCCGGCGGACCCGATGGCCTGACCGCGAGATCGATCATGGCGAAATCGCAACTGACGTTGGGCGCGGCCGCGGCTGCGCTTTGTATTCTGGCCGCTCCCGCCGCAGCTGCCATCACGCTCGAGCCCGGCGAATGGCAGGACACCGAAACCGGCACCGAAAACGGCGCAGCGGTGAAGGAAGTCACGACGAGCTGCATGACGGCGCTGGAGGCGCGCGATCCGGTGAAGGCGCTGACCCAGCTTAGGGACACCGCCGGCCAGCAATGCAAGACCATGAACGTGCGGGAAAACGGCAACACGCTGTCGTTCGACATGGAATGCGGCGACGCCAAGACCGTGCTGATTGCCGTCAGTCTGAACATCACGTTCCAGAATTCGCGGCACTACACCGGCTCGGTGAAGTCGAAGGTCAGCTTCGGCGGTAAGACGCTGGCGACCGACAAGCAGCTCGACTCCAAATGGGTCGCCGCGGCCTGCAAGAAGAAATAATCAGCGCCCCAGCAGCCAGAGCAGCGCGCTCAGCACCAGGCTCAGCAGCAGCGAGGTCATGATCGGGAAATAGAACGTGGTGTTGCCGCGGCTGAAGGCGATGTCGCCCGGCAGCCGGCCGAGGCCAAGCTTGGCGAGAAAGGGCCACAGCAGCCCCGCCACCAGCAAAACCGCGCCGAGCGTGATCAGAAACCGCGCCATGCCAACCTCGCCGGTTCGGCTTAAACCGGAAGGCGCGAACCATCAAGGCGGGCGGTCCTTGTGGGCCGCCCGCGCGGATCGACGGCTCAACCCTGCTGGTCGCGGGTCACTGCGCCAGCGCGGTTGACGGTGACGGAATCGGCCGGCGCATCATCGAAGTCGCCGGAGAATGGCACGCGGAACGAATCGATCGTCAGTTCGTCGGGCGTAACCGTCAGCCGCAGGAAGCCGGCGCTGTCCTGATCGTAATATCGCAACTCGAGGTCGAGCGCGCCGTCGATTTGCGATTTCGCCTTGACCGGATAGGACGGATATTTGCCGCCGTCCTTTTGCAGTTTGTGCGCCAGCCGCGGCGTGTTGGCGTAGCCGCCGCGGCCGTCGATGACGTACGGGATGCTCCGTCCATTGTCGAGGCGTCGCGTGAATCGCTGCATGTTGTGGACGTGGCCCGACAGCACCGCGTGCGGATAGACCTTCTTGTTTGCCATCGCTTGATCGAGCGCGTGGGCGATGTCGGCGTAGCCGCCGTGCGTGTTGTCGAGCGAGTATGGCGGGTGATGCACTGCGACCAGGATAAATCCATCCTTGCGCCCGGCGGTCTCGAGCTGCTCCTCGAACCAGCGTTGCTGTTCGTAGGTGCCGCGGGCGTCGAGCGTGCCCTCGACATTGGAATAAAGCCCGATGACGGTCACCATCGGCGCCTCGAGCGTCCAGTAGACGTAGGGCTGCGTCATGGTGGCTCGGTAGGCGCTGATCTGGTGGGGTTGCGGTGCGCAGAAGTTCTCGACGAAGCCGTAAAGCGACGGCTCGGTATCGGGCGCATCATCCTTGCGCACCCGGGTATCGCCGTCGTGATTGCCCGGAATAGCGAAGATCGGCGCCGGGTAGTACTGGTACGGCTCATAGAACTGCGAGCCGTAGAGCTCGCTCTGGCCATTGAAATACACGACGTCGCCAAGGTGATAGAGGAACGCCGGACGCGATTGCGGCGGCGCGGTCTTGCACTGGTGCTCCATGGCTTCGGCAACCGCGGTCTGGATGTCGTCGCCATGAATGCCGCCGGAATCTCCGATCGAATGGAACACGAGCTTCTTGTGGCGTTCGGCTGCCGCGGCCTCCTGCGGTAGGATCACACGCAGCGGCAACGCAAGGTTGACGTTGTTGGTCAGCGGCGGCCGCTCGAAATGCGGGTTGTTCTTCGGGTCGGAGATCGGCTCGAGGAACGGCCGGCGCTGCTTCGAGAAGCGGCCGGCATGCGGCGAGGCGTGCGGGACTAAGGCGTGAGTCAGCATGGTTTTCCCCTGTGAACGCAAAAACAGGGCAGGTTAGCGTCCTCCCGTGAAGGTTGTACAACAGCGTATTGCCTCGGTAATGACGCTCCCGGGGGGAATTGCATCGGCCGCGCAGTGACATAAGCTGCGTCAATGCAATTTTCCTCAGCCCTGATTGTCGGCGCCGGGGCCGGGCTTTCGGCCTCGCTGGCGCGCGGCCTGGCGCAGCAAGGCATGGCGGTCGCGCTCGCCGCCCGCTCGGCCGACAAGCTCGCCGCGCTCGCCAAGGAAATCGGCGCCAAGACCTATGCCTGCGACGCCAGCCAGCGCGGTGACGTCGACAAACTGTTCGCCGCGCTTGACGCCGCGGCTGCCCCCGACGTCGTCGTCTACAATGCGAGCTACCGCACGCGCGGGCCGCTGATCGACCTCGACCCGGCAGAGGTGCAGAAATCGATCCTGATCTCGGCCTATGGCGGCTTCCTGGTCGGTCAGGCCGCGGCGCAGCGCATGCTGCCGCGCAAACATGGCGCGATTTTCTTCACCGGCGCCTCGGCGTCGGTGAAAGGCTACGCCCAGTCGGCGCCCTTCGCCATGGGCAAGTTCGCGCTGCGCGGGCTGGCGCAGAGCATGGCGCGCGAATTGTCGCCGCAGGGCATCCACGTCGCCCATTTCGTCATCGACGGCGGCATCAGGAGTGCGCGCCGCGTCGAAGCGTCCAATGCGCCGGATTCGCTGCTCGACCCGGACGCCATCGCGCAGAGCTACCTCGATGTGCTGCGCCAGCCGCGCAGCGCCTGGAGCCACGAAATCGAGCTCAGGCCCTGGGTCGAGAAGTTTTAGTCGAGCGGTGAGTCAAGCTCGCTTTCCCTCTCCCCTTGTGGGAGAGGGTGGCTCGCGCGGGAGCGATAGCGGAGCGCGAGCCGGGTGAGGGGTCAGCGGGCTCAATTGAATTGCGACCCCTCACCCGCCTCGCTCACGCTTTCAGCGTTCGCTCGGCACCCTCTCCCACAAGGGGGAGGGTAAGAAGAGCCGCCGCCGGTCCGTCAGTGCAGCATCCCGATCACGGTGTCCCAGTTCACGAAAGGCTGCGCCGGCCCGGCCTTAATCATGCCGGTGTCGTGCAAATAGGCCGAGCCGAGCATCAGGACGGCGCCGCAGAATACGCCGAGAATGAATTTCATCGTCCGCTCCCGAATCCGCTTCTCGCATATACGGATGATAGCCTATATCGGCTTCAGCGACGGCCGGCGGCGGCAATACCAGCCGCTCGTTGACGGCGCGAGGGCGAGCCGGATGGTGACACCGGCTTTGGCCGCTGCCGGCCTTTGATTTAGACGAATTCCAATGTTGTTTCCGACGCTTGCATTGCCGGCGCGGGGGTGCAGTGATCCGCGTTCTTCACCGGGGAAGTGCCCATGCGACGCCGCATCATTTGTCTCATCTTCGCCGTGCTGCCGCTTGCCGCGCTGGCGCAGACCAAGCCGCCGGCGATGACGCCGGCCGAGCCGCATCCTGAAGGCTCGCACGAAGCCAGGACCTATATTCCGGGCATCGAGCAATTCATGACCGTGATTCAGGTTGAGCACGCCAAGCTGTGGTTCGCCGCCACCGCCCGCAACTGGGCGCTCGCCGCCTATCAACTCGGCGAGATCAAGGAAATCATGTCGGATGTCGAGGACCTCTACCCGAGGTTCAAGGACCTGCCCCTCGGTCAGATGTTGGACGACGTCATCACCGGCCCGATCGTCGAGGTCGAGACCGCGCTCGATGCCAAGGACGCCGCCAGGTTCGCCGCCGCTTACGACAAGCTCACCCAGGCCTGCAATTCCTGCCATCAGGCGACCGGCAACGGCTTCATCGTCATCCAGCGGCCGTCCGCCCCGGCCTTTCCCAATCAGGACTTCAGCCCGCGCAAGTGACAATTGTCCAGGCTGCGTGCTAAACGCGGCTTCGCGCATGGCAAACCCGGCCGATCTCAAGCAACTGGCGCCAACCGGCAGGCTGCGCGGCGGCGTCGTGGCCGCGCCGGCCGCGTCCGCCTTTTTCACCATCAAGGACGGCAAGGGCGACGTGCGCGGCGTCACTGTCGACCTGCTGCGGGCCCTTGCCGAGAGGCTCAAGCTGCCGCTCGATCTTCAGGTCTATGCGAATTCCGGGCAGGTGACGGACGCCGTGGCGAGCGCCGCCTGCGACGTCGCTTTCATGCCGCAGGATGCCGAACGCGCCAAGAAGGTCGATTTCGGCCCGGCCTATTATTTCATCGCCAGCACCTATCTGGTGCCGGCCGGCTCCAAAATCCAAAGCATCGACGAGGTCAACCGCCCCGGCGTGCGTATCGTCGCCATCTCCAACACCACGACGGCGCGCAGCGCACGCCGCACCGCGCCCAATGCCTCGGTGCAGGAGGTGCCGAGCGTCGACCAGATGACGGAGATGGCGCGCAACGGCGAGGGCGATGCTTTCGCACTGTCGCACGATTCCTTTGCCGGCCTGTTGCCGAAGCTGCCCGGAGCCCGCGTGCTGGCGGGCAATTTTCAGCAGACCGGCATCGGCGTCGCTGTCCCCAAGGGCCGGCCGGCCGCGCTGAAAATCGCATCCGAGTTCCTGGCGGATGCGAAAAAATCGGGCGCAGTGCGCCGCGCCCTCGACGCCGCCGGCTTCAAGGACGCCGCAGTCGCGCCTTGACCCTTGACCACAGAACGCCGGCGCCGGGCCCTAGGTCGCCATCCACCTCTTGACCCGCGCAATCGCAAGATAAAGCAGCGCCGAGCCGGCGGCCGCCCAGCACAGCGTCGGCACCCATTGCAGCACTGTCTTGAGTGCAGGGTCGGCGTTGATGCCGCTCGCCACCGTCAAGATGCGGGTCAACGTCGCCAAGGCCAGCGCCGAGAACAACAGTCCCGACATGCGGCCTTCGCCGCCGTTCTCGCCGATGGCGAAGGCGACCGTGAAGGCGCTCATCAGGATCGCGCCCCAGGCCGCGCCGGCGGCAAATTGCGCCACCACCAGGAACTCGAGGCTCTGCGCCAGATGCGCGGCAAGGATGGCCAAAGCCCCGATCAGCGCCGCGCCGCCCATGACGGCGTAGCCGCCGATGTTGCGCGTAATGACGCTTGCCGGAAACATCGAAATGTTGAAGCCGACCCAGAATACCGGCATCAGCCATTGCAACTGCGGCGCCTTGGTGAATTTCAGATAGAGCGGCGCGGAATCGAGCGCGAAATGCATCTGATAGCCGAGCGCGAGCGCGATCATGCCGAGGGCGAACACGATGGCCGGCCGCGTCATGGTGCCGAAGGCCCGGGCCGTTTGCGCCTTTGACGGCGCGAGCGGTTGGTCTGCCAGCCGCCGTTCCGCCGAGACCATGCCGAGCGTCGTCAGCATCAGGACGATGCTCGCCGCCGCGAACGGCACGCGCGGATCGACGTCGCGCAGCGCCACGGTCAGATATGGCCCCAGCGCGCCGGCGATGCCGTAGCCGAGCATGGCGAGCGCCGACAGGAAGGGGATGGCCGGCTTGCGGGCATATTTGCCGAGCAGCATCAACGGCGGCGCGCGCAGCGCCGAGGATGTCACCGTCCACAGCAGGATCGCCGCCAGCAGAGCGGGCGCGCCCAGTCCGGCGATCATGGGCATGACCAGGAACGCCGCGCATGACAAAGCGGTGGCCGCAACAACGTAGGTGCCGAGACGGCCCAGGATGCGCGTCACTTTGTCGGCGGCGACCCCGGTGGCGAAGTCGCAGACAGTGAAGATCGCCTGGTCGAGCAGCAGGATGAGCACCACCGCGCGCGGCGCGAGCCCCGCGGCGGCGGCCAGTTTCGGCAGGTAAATGACGTAAACCGTCCAGCACAGCGTGAAAAACAGCTGCAGCACAGCCAGATACCAGCCAAAACGGTTCGTGTTGCCGCTCATGGCTGGCCTCACAGGGTGACGATAACGTTGCCGATCGTGCCGCGCTCGACTGCTTCATGGGCTGCGGCAATATCGGCAAGCGGAAATGTCGGCCCGATGCGGTTGAGCAATTTGCCCTGTTCGAGGGCCCCGGTAATGGCGGAAACCGTGCGGTCGCGCGCCGCAGCGTCGAGCTCGTAGACCAGGAAAAACAGCAGCCTGATCGAATTCACCAGGCAAAATGCCGCCGGCAGCATGGCCTCGGGGCCGGTGCCATAGACGATGACGGCGCCCTTCGGCCGCAGCACCGACGGAATGAGCCTGGCATTGGCGGCAAGATCCATCTCGATGACCGCATCGACGCCCCGCTTGCCGGTGAGCTCCATGACCCGCTCGCCGACATTGTCGCGCTTGTAGTCGATGGTGTGGTCGGCGCCGGCCTCGCGCGCGATCTTGGCCTTCTCGTCCGAAGAGACGGTGGCGAGGACGGTCGCGCCAGCCATCTTGGCGAACTGGATGACGTATTGGCTCACCGAACCGGCGCCGCCTGCGACCAGTAATGTCGCGCCCTTCGCCGCCTCGCTGAGCACCACGGCGTGATAGGCCGTCATCGCCGGAATGCCGAGACAGGCGCCGGCCTCAAAGCCGACTTTCTCCGGCAGTTTGACGGCCTGTGCCGACGGCAAGGCGATGTATTCAGCGCCGGTGCCGAAGGCCCGTTTCCATTGGCCGTTCCAGACCCACACCCGCTCGCCGATGCGCGATTTCGCCACGCCGTCACCGACCTGATCGATGACGCCGGCACCGTCGCTCTGCGGGATCACGCGTGGCCAGGCGATCTTGCGCGTGCTGCCTTGCCGCGACTTCACATCGGAGGGGTTAACGCCGGAGGTGGCGAGCTTGACGCGCACTTCGCCGGGCCCCGGCCGCGGCGTCTCGACATCGCCGACGCGTAGAACGTCACGCGCAGTTCCGTTGCGCTCGTAATAGGCCGCCCGCATGGCACCTCCCGCGGCGGCGACGATATCACGCCTTGTAACCCTGGAAATCGGGGGAACCGGCGCGGCTGCCTTCCGGTTATCCCTATGTCGCCCGAAAAATCCGAGAACAGGAGGCTTTACAATGAGATTTCGCGTCTACAGCGGTCCGCGCGGGGCCGAAGATGTCTCGGCCTTTGCCAAGGCGCACATGCTGTTCAAGGAGGCGGCGTCGCTCGATGAGGCCCTGTCATGGGCACGCCACGTCGAGCAGGGTGGCCGCATCCCGCTGCTCATCGAGGGCGATGACGGCACACGCATGGATCGCCGGGCCATCGTCAACGCGCTGCGGGTGGGCATGCGCGAGGACGTTGGGCACCGAATCTGAGCTTTAGTGCCTTACCGGGAGGCGATCCGGTTCCATTCGGCGCGGGCGCGTGTGGTCAGGTGGCTCCATTTGACCGCCACCACGTCCCAATTGACGACTGGCCGTTGGGCCGTCGAGGCCGCTCCGGACGCCGCCACCGCGTTATGGGAGTCGTATAGGTAGGCGGCGCCGACCGTCAGGCCCGCGCCGAGAATGAGTCCGAGCAAAAGTCGCATGACGCACCCTCCGCAAAGCCCGTTTCGGAACGCCCCGGTCCAATTCGCATTGCGATTTTGAGCCTGCCGCGGCGGCGATATTATGGTCGGCAAAAACTGCAAAAATCGCATGGCAACCCATTGAAAATGCAGGACTTATTCCTATAAAAACTTCGCACGCAAACAAAATTTACTGCTATATTGAAGCTATGAGTACACATTCAGCAAAAACGGCCCGGCGCTCGGCCAAAAGCGCTCGGCGAACGGCCAAAAAGAGCGCAAAGAGCGCTCGCGTGACCGCAAAAAAGGCGTCCAAGTCGGTGCGGGAGAGCATTGGCAAGGCGCGCAAGACCGCCGCGCGGGCACCCAGCGCCGTCAAGCCGTCGTCCAAGATGATCCGCACCTTCAGCCCGCCGGTGCAGCCGGTCGCGGCGCACGAGGTGCCGGTTCGTGCCCATAAATACCGTATCGGCGAGACGGTTTACTACACGTCGCCGACTTTCGGACGCGCGGCTGCGACCGGCAGCTATACTGTGGTGAAACTGCTGCCATCCGAAGGCGACGACTACCAGTACCGGATCAAGAGTTCCGGTGAGGCTTTCGAGCGCGTGGCCAAGGAAAGCCAGCTCGACCGCGCCTGATATATGCGTTGTTGAAGCGATTTCGTCTCCGCCTTCGCTTATGATGAGTGACTGCGGCCTCGGCCGCATGGGAGGAGCGAATGCCGATCTACATCACGCAGGGCCGTTATACTCGCGAAGCCATCAAGGGCATGATCACGCGGCCGGAAGACCGCGCGGACGCCATCTCGCGTCTGCTCTCGAGGGCGGGTGGCCGGCTGATCGGCTATTACGTTACGTTCGGCGAGTATGATTTTCTCTCGATCGCCGAAATCCCGACCGACATCCAGGCCGCAGCCGCGCTCTTGGCGGCGGCGAGCGGCGGCGGCGTCACCGATCTGCGCACCACCGTGGCCATGACCTCGGTCGAGGCTCAAGGAGCTTTCGCGGCGGCGGCCGATCTCGCGCCCGGCTTCAAGTCGGCCGGCGGAGCCTGACCCGGCCCATGGCCGTTCTCCGCATCATATTGTCTGTGACGGCGCTCCTGCTCGCCGGCTTTGCCGTTTTTGCCTTCATCAGCAGAAGCGGGGTGGCGGAACGGACGGCGGAACGGCATGCGCTGCTCGCCCGCGATGCCGAGCTCAACCGCGTTGCGCTTGCGCCCGGCTCGGCGCTGGCCTGCCTCGATGGCGTGGCCGGGGAGACGGTGGAAAATTCCTGCGAGGAAAAGGTCTTTGCCTCGGCCCAGAGCACGGCCGAGGCCGTGAGCTATATGGACGCCCGGCTCAAGCTTCTCGCCGATGCCGGCGCCCAGCCCGACCGACGCGCCTTGGCGCTGCTGGCTTCGACGCGGCGCGCCGTCGCACTCGATCGTTTCGGCATTGCCGCGCATGTGCTGGCGATCCGCGACGGCTGCACGGCGGACAAATGCCCAGCCTTTGCCCTGGTCGAAGACGCAAGCGTACTCAAGTCCAATCTCAAGGCGCAGGTCTACGACCAATATGTCTCGCGCCATGCCGCAAGCTGGACTGCGCCTGCCGCGGCGGAAAAGCCGCCGGCCGTCTCGGCGTTGCCGGCACCCCCGGCGGCTGCGGGCCCCGTCGTGAACGCGTTTGGACAGACGCCCATCCCGGCAGTCAGGCCGGGCGAGCACTGGGACTTCCCCTCGGCTGCATCGATTCCGCCGGTCAGCATCATGGGCGCCGAGCCGCCGCTGCCGAAAGGGGCGGAGGCGCAGGCGTCGGCAAGGCCGGCCACAGATGCCAGAGCGGCAAAAACGCCGCCTCCGCCGCCTCCGCCGCTGCCGCCCGCGCCGCCCGCGCCGCCCGCCACCGCGCGCTAGTCTGCGGCGCCAGGGTCGAGCGTTGCGATGTTCAAATCCGTCCTGATCGCCAACCGCGGCGAAATCGCCTGCCGCATCATCGGCACGGCGCGCCGGCTCGGCATGCGCACCATCGCCGTCTATTCCGACGCCGACCGCAATGCACTCCATGTCCGTGCGGCCGACGCGGCCGTGCCTATCGGGCCTTCGCCGGCGCCGCAGAGCTACCTCGCGGCCGAGCGGCTGATCGCGGCGGCCCAGGGCGCCGGCGCCGACTGCATCCATCCCGGCTACGGCTTCCTGTCGGAGAACGCCGATTTCGCCGAGGCCTGCCTCAACGCCGGCATCGCCTTCATCGGCCCGCCGGCAGCCGCCATCCGCGCCATGGGCCTGAAAGACCGCGCCAAGGCGCTGATGGAGAAGGCGGGCGTTGCCGTGGTGCCCGGCTATCACGGCGAACGGCAGGAGCCGAAATTCCTCAAGCAGAAAGCCTATGAGCTCGGCTATCCGCTGCTGATCAAGGCGGTGGCCGGCGGCGGCGGCAAGGGCATGCGGCGCGTCGATAAGCACGCCGACTTCGACGCCGCGCTCGAAGCGGCCGCGCGCGAGGCGCAGGCCGCCTTCGGCGACGCCCGCATGCTGATCGAGCGCTATGTCACCCACCCGCGGCATATCGAAGTGCAGATCTTTGCCGACCGCCACGGCCACGCGATCCATCTCGGCGAACGCGACTGCTCGCTGCAGCGCCGCCACCAGAAGGTGGTCGAGGAGGCGCCCGCCTTGGGCATGACCGCCGATCTGCGCGCCAAGATCGGCGAAGCCGCGGTGGCCGCGGCGAAAGCGGTCGGATACGAGGGCGCCGGCACGGTCGAGTTCATCGCCGAAGGCCAAGGCGGGCTCAAAGCCGACGGCTTCTGGTTCATGGAGATGAACACCCGCCTGCAAGTCGAGCATCCGGTGACCGAGGCGGTGACCGGGCTCGATCTGGTCGAATGGCAGTTCCGTATCGCTTCGGGCGAACCGCTGCCGCTCAAGCAGGACCAGGTGCGGCTGTCAGGGTGGGCGGTCGAGGCCCGCCTCTATGCCGAGGACCCCGCGCACGGCTTTCTGCCGTCGACCGGCCGGCTGGTGGCGCTCGAGTTCCCGGCCGGCGAGGGCTTGCGGGTCGACGCCGGCGTCGAAGCGGGCAGCGAGGTGACGCCGTTCTACGATCCGATGATCGCCAAGCTGATCGCCCACGGCAAAACGCGCGCCGAGGCGCTCGATCGCCTTTCCGCCGCGCTCGAGCGCAGCGTCGTGCTCGGGCCGCGCAGCAATCTCAATTTTCTTGCGGCACTTACGCGCGCGCCGGAGTTCCGCGCGGGCAACATCGATACCGGCTTCATCGACCGCAAGCTCGGCGAGCTTGCCGCGCCGCAGCGCCTCGATCACGGCGCGGTCGCGCTCGGGGTGATGAAACTCATGGACGGCGAGCGCGCGCGCCTCGCCGCGCAGCAGGAGCGCGACCCGGATACGGCGGCATCGCCCTGGGACCTGGACGACGCCTTCCAGCTCTCCGGCAGCCGCGTGCTGGCGTTGCCGGTGGTCGCCGACGGCGAGACGACCGTGGCGCAATTGCGCTACGGCGCGCAAGGCGCAGAGGTCAGCGTTTCCGGCGCGCGGCCGGCGGGCGATGCTCTCGCCGTCGTTGCCGACGGCGTGGCCTACGTGCTGCGCCAGGGACGCCAGACCAAGGTGGCGTTGCGCGACCTCGCGCTCGAGCAAGCCGGCGAAGCGGGAAGCGGCGGCGTCATACGGGCGCCCATGCACGGCAAGGTGCTGGCCGTGCTGGTCGAGCAGGGCGCGCAGGTCAAGCGCGGCCAACGCCTCGCCATCATCGAGGCCATGAAGATGGAGCATACGCTCACGGCCCCGTGCGACGGCATCGTCGCCGAGATCGCGGTCGCGCCGAACGCGCAAGTATCGGAGGGCGCGAGACTGATGCTGGTGGAGCCTGCGGCGGAGCCGCAGGCTTGAGTCCGGCGGGCCTATTTCTTGGCCTTGTCGCCTTCCTTCAGCTTCTCGTCCATGTGCATGCCGAAGAAGATCGGCAGCGACCAGCTCGGCAGCACCAGCGGCAGCGCGTCGCGCACCGCGCGCCGGGTATTGTCGTGCTGCTTCTCGATGGCGGCGGCCTCGGCTTCCTCTTTGGTCATCTTTTTCTTGTGCGCGGCATAGGCCGGTGAAGCCGCCAGAGCCGCGGCCACGAGCAAGAGAACGAGCTTTTTCATAGAACCCCCTGTTTTAGGCTTCCTCGCCGAACCCATCTTCGGCTGTGCCGCCGAATTTGCAATAGGCGTTACGGGCGCTGCCTAAAAACCATGTAAAATCCTGCCTTGCCGTCTTGCGCCGCCGCGTCACTTGCGGAAATGATTTTCTCCGCCGGCATCGTTTGGGTGGACGGGGGGTTGCTTGTTTCGTCAGTGGAAATCTGCGGTGCGCGCCGCCCTGGCGGCTGCGCTGATCATAATCGGCGCTTTGGCGGCAAATTTGGCCGAGGCCGGCGGCTCCCATCTCTATATCTTCCTCGGCTTCGGCAATATGTCGCCGGGGCTTACCGAGTTCGCCGCCAAGATGGAGAAGCGCGGCATCCCGACCACGGTCGGCAGCTACGCCGCGGCGTCGGATTTTGCGCAGGACGCCATCGCCCAATACAAGCGCGGGCGTCTGAGTTCGATCATGATCATCGGCCATTCGCTCGGCGGCGGCGCGGCCCGGGAAATGGCGGCGGAACTCAAGGAGGCCGGCGTGCCGGTCAGGCTGGTGGTCGCGCTCGATCCGGTCGGCGGGCCGGACGTATCGTCCAATGTCCAGCGCTCCGTCGAGATCATCCATGGCGACAAGGAAGATCATTTTTCGATGATCGGCGAGCATGAAGGCGAGCTACGCGGTTTGGTGCTGGGCGAGGGCCCCATCCGCCGCAGCCAGGCGCACCCGCACGCGCCGGAGCCCCGGCCGGACAATAATTTCAACTTCGGCGCCACAAACTAATTCACAGCGCTGGCTTTCACCGCGGCGAAGCGCGCGCTATGCATGCGCTGGCGTAGCCCGGAACGTCCGCAATGCCGCTTCACCTCATCAAGCTCTGCGTCGGCTGCGATTCCGTCGCCGACCTCGAGGACTGGATCGCGCTGAAGCTCAAGGAAAAGAAAAAGCGCCGCCAGAAGCCGGAGCACATTCACACCACGCGGATGCTGCCCAAGCGCGCCGCGGAGCTCATCGACGGCGGCTCGCTCTATTGGGTCATCCGCGGCCAAATCGCCTGCCGCGAGCGCATCCTCGACATCCGGCCGACCACCGGCAAGGACGGCATCAAGCGCTGCCAGGTCGTGCTCGACGGCAAACTGGTGCTGGTCGAGCCGCGGCCGCGCGCGGCCTTCCAGGGCTGGCGTTATCTCGAGGCACGGGAGGCCCCGCGCGATCTGTCGCGCGCCGCGCCGGGCGCGGCGCGCATGCCGGAACAGATGCGGCGCGAGTTGCAGGAACTGGGGCTATTGTGACAGCTGCGCCGCCGCGCCTGAACCGATTGGCCGGCCTCCGGTCATCGACTCCGCGCTCTTGCGCCTGCGCGACCGCCGGGCGCTGCAGCTGCGTCGCGGCAGAGCCGTTCATGACATCTGCGTGACGCCATGGGTTGCAGGTGCTAGGCTTTGCACCTTGTCGGTCTGAGATAGGGGGCGGACATGCGCATTTCGCCGGTGTTCCCCGCCATCGCGATCGCGGCCGTGATGGTGCTGGGCGTTTGTACTTCCGCGACGGCTGACGACAGAGAATCCTGCAAGACCGCCTCCGGCGACGCCGCCATCGAGGCCTGCACCCGCGCCATCGACTCCAAGAAATACAACGGCAAGAAGAACGCGCGCGTGCTGTCGCTGCTCTACACCAATCGCGGCGTCGAATACGAGATCAAGAAGGAATTCGACAAGGCCATCGCCGACCACGATCAGGCGATCAAGATCGATCCGAAGAATCCGGCGGCCTTCAATAATCGCGGCAATGCCTATATGGGCAAGCAGGATTACCAGCACGCCATCGCCGACTTCGATCAGGCGATCAAGCTCAATCCGAAATATGCCGAGGCGTTTTTCAACCGCGGCATGGCCAAGCGCGAACATGGCGACGTCGCCGGCGGTGAGACCGACATCGCGCAGGCCAAGGAGTTGCAGCCCGGCATCGGCGCGGCGCAATAACTCCGGTGGGCCGCTGCGGCGGTCCGCCTAGACCGCGATGTTGTCGATCAGACGCGTCCTGCCGATCTTTGCCGCGACCAGCAGCCGGATCGGGCCGTCGCTGCGCGCGGCGATCGGCGCCAGCGTCGATGCGTGACGGGCTTCGAGATAGTCGAGCGCAAAACCGGCGACAACGATTTCACGCCGGCCGACGTCGAGAACATGCCCGATCGGTTCGCCTTTCCTGATGCGCTCCGCGCTCGCTTTGAGCACGCGGAACAGCACGGGCGCGACGCTGCGCTCTGCGGCCGAGAGATAGGCGTTGCGCGAAGACAGCGCCAATCCGTCCCGCTCGCGCACGGTCCTGACGCCGACGATGCGCAGCGGCAGGTCGAGATCCTTGGCCATCTGCCGCACCACGCAAAGCTGCTGGTAGTCCTTCTCGCCGAACAGGGCGATATCTGGCGCGGCCTGGGTGAACAGCTTGGCGACGACGGTGGCGACGCCGCCGAAAAAGTGCGGGCGAAATCTGTCCTCAAGCCCGGCGAGGGCGGCGCCCTGGGGCTCGATGCGGGTGGCAAAGCCGTCCGGATACATGACCGCCGCGGTCGGCGCCCAGACGAGGTCGGCCTTGGCGGCGGCAAGCGCCGCAATGTCCTCTTTGAACGTGCGCGGATAGCTGGCGAAATCTTCGGTCGGCGCGAACTGCGTCGGATTGACGAAAATCGACACCACGACACAGCCCGCACGGCGCCTTGCCTCCCGCACCAGTGCGAGGTGGCCGGCGTGCAGCGCCCCCATGGTCGGCACCAGCGCCACCGTGTGACGGCGCTTGCGATGAAGTTCCACGGCCTTGCGCAATGCCGGGACCGTACGCACCACTGCCGGCCGATTAGCCATATTTGGACGCTTTCCCCGTCGCGAGACTGTCGTGACCGCGCGCTATTTAGCAAAGCGTTGTTAATTCGGCCATTTCGGTTAATGGTTAAGTGATCAACAACTTGACTAAAACCCGCTAGTATCTTGAGAATTGGGGCAAAGGGCGCGTCAATGTTGGTCCAGCCGATTAACGAGTCGCCGCACTCCGCGCACGTGGTCGTGCTCGGAAACGAGAAGGGCGGCTCCGGCAAGTCGACGACGGCGCTGCACATCGCCGTCGCGCTGCTCAAGGCCGGTCAGCGCGTCGCCACCATCGACCTCGACTCGCGTCAGAAAAGTTTTACCCATTACATCGAGAACCGCCGCGACTGGGCCGAACGCGCGCGCATCAAGCTCGAGCACCCGACGCATTACTGCATCGAGCGCGGCGAGGGCGCTTCGGTCGAAGCCAATGAGGCGATCGAGTTCGCCAATTTTTCCAAGGCCATCAGCGCGATCGAGCACACCCACGACGTGGTGGTGATCGATACGCCCGGCAACGACACCTACCTGATGCGGCTGGCGCATTCGATGGCCGACACGCTGGTGACGCCGCTCAACGATTCATTCCTCGACTTCGACGTTCTCGCCACGCTCGATCCGACCGATTTTTCGGTGACCGGAGAGAGCCACTATGCCGAGATGGTGCGCGAGGCGCGCCGGCAACGCCGGCTGGTCGACGGACGGCTGACCGACTGGATCGTGGTGCGCAACCGCCTCTCCGCGCTGGGGTCGCGCAACAAGCGGCTGGTCGGCGAGGGGCTCGCCGAATTGTCGAAGCGCATGGGCTTCCGCACCGTCGAGGGCTTTGCCGAGCGCGTGGTGTACCGCGAATTCTTCCCGCGCGGGCTCACCGCGCTCGACGACCTCGACGAGGCGACGCTTGGCACCAAGCCGAACATGTCGCATCTGACCGCGCGCGAGGAAGTGGTCGCGCTGCTCAATCTCCTGCATCTGCCGCTTTCCGAGAACGGCAAGCGCCGCGCCGCCGCCCGCGCCGAATGGTATTCGGTGATGGACCAGCCGCTGCAGGTCCACGACGTCATCGGCTGACATTCCGCTGCTCGGCAAAATCGGTATAGAGTGCGGCCATGCCCGCACTCGTCTTCGGCATTATCGCACTGGTGCTCGCCCTCTGGGCGATCAACGTCATCACCAAGGTCGACCCGAAAGTCGGCGCCCGCGTGGTCAAGATCGCCGGCGGCTTGCTGGCGCTCGGCCTTGCGGTTTTTCTCGGCCTGCGCGGCGAACTCTGGGTGGCGCTGCCGCTCGGCGCCTTCGGGCTCGGCCTGCTCGGCTGGGCGCCGTTCGGGACGCTAGGGATTCCGTATCCGAACCGCGGGCAGACCGGCTGGGGTGAAGACGCGCAAGGTCACGCGGGTGCGCGGCGCTCGAGGGCGCGCGGCAAAATGACGGATGAGGAGGCCTATGAGATCCTTGGCCTGAAGCCGGGCGCGAGCGCGGAGGCCATCGTCAGCGCGCACCGGGCGCTGATGAAGAAAGTCCATCCCGACCAGGGGGGGACGACGTATCTTGCGGCCCGCATCAACGAAGCCAAGGAAATCCTTCTTCGCCGCCATCGCTGAGGTACTCCACGCAACGAACCATCAGCGGCTCCTGGAGTTTGGCAGCTCCCGTTATCGGTCTTTTTGTAGCCCTCAATTCTTAAGCAGCATGCAAGGGATTTCGCTGCGCTTGAGGTTTTTGCAGGCGGCCTCCGCCTGCGCTTTTTCGAGACCCGCGAACCGCGCGCGGTAGAGCGTCTTGTCGCCTTTGGCGACCGGCTCGGTGAAGGGCGAGGCCTTGCCGAGCAGATCTTTGGCATTGGCCTGCGCGGTGCCGATGCGCTCCTTGGCTTCGGCTTCGGTGTCGAAGGCGCCGACCTGGATCATCCAGCCGCCGCGCGGCCTGGCGGCGAGATCCTGGGCGGCCGGCGCGGGGACCGCGGCGCTCACCGAGGCGACCTTGACCGGCTGTGCGATCGGCGCCGGCCGGGCGGGCTGCGCCGGCTGGACCGGCTTGGCGGGCGGCAAGGGCAGGGCGGTGCGCACCGTGGTGATGGTGGTGACGGCTGCGGGACTGGCGGTGGCCGGCGCCGGCACGAGCTTGCCGCTGTCGGAGGGCAGCGGCGACAGCGCGGCGGTCTGCACCGCGCTCGGCTGCACGCTCACGGTCTTGACCAGCAGCGGCTTGATCGGATCGGTCGAGCCCGGCGTCGGCGCTTCGGCGGCGGCCAGCGGCAAAGCGGGCTCGGCGGCGGCCACAGGGGCCTCCTTCACGGCAGCAGGCGGCGGCGGCGCGACATGCTGCGGCGGCGGGGCAGCCTTGTCCTTGGCCTCGGCCGCCAGCGCGACCTGGTTCTGCCAGCCTTCAACGACCGGCGGCGCGGTGCGCTTGGCGGCGGCGATGTTGATGTTGTTGTTGATCAAGCTGACGACGCGGGCGTCGCGGGCGGATGCGGTGCGGCCGCCAAACACCACGGCAATCAGATGGCGGCCGTTGCGGTGCACGGAGGCGATGATGTTGAAGCCGGATTCGCGGATATAGCCCGTCTTCATGCCGTCGATGCCGTCGACGCTGCCCAAGAGATGATTGTGATTGCGCATCTCCTTGCCGCGGAACACGAAGGTGCGGACGGAGAAGAAATGGAAATATTGCGGGAAACGGTCATGAACCGCGCGCGCCAGAATGGCCTGGTCGCGCGCGGTGGTGATCTGCTGCTCGTCCGGCAAGCCCGAGGCGTTGTGATAAAACGTGTGCAGCATGCCGAGCGCGCGCGCCTTGGCATTCATCTGCTGGGTAAAGGCGAGCTCGCTGCCGCCCAGCGCCTCCGCCACCATCACCGCGACGTCATTGGCGGATTTTGTGACGATGGCACGGATGGCCGTGCCGACATCGATGCTTTCGCCCGGCTTCAGCCCGAGCTTGGACGGCGCCTGCGCCGCGGCGTGCTCGGAAACCGGCAACTGGGTGTCGAGCTTGATCTTGCCGCTCTGCAACCGCTCAAACAGCAGGTAGAGCGTCATCACCTTGGTCAGCGAGGCCGGATGGCGTTGCGCATCGGCATCGTTGGCCTGCATGGTGGCGCCGGAATTGGCGTCGACCACGATCGAGGCATAGGCCGGATCGTAGCTTTCCTGGATGTGCTTGCGATGACGGCGGGCCTCGGCGGGTGCGGCGGCGGTCAAGGCCGCCAGCGCTGTCGCCAAAGTGAGGGTGCCCCAACGGCCAAGGCGTTGGCAGCGAACTCGGCCTGGCGACATTCCCTCTCCCCCGACCCCGTTATGCAACAGACCAGAAGCCCGCTTATCTTGGCCGATTTATAGCAATCTCGCGGCGCCACAAATTACAAGGCTAGGGGAACAGGGTTTACAAATTCTTAAGACAATCCCCTAGAATCTATTGGTCTTTTTGCGTTGCAATATGAATCTTGACTTTTTTGTGCAGTGCAGTATATGAGGATTATTCCGGGACGAGCCGGAAACGCGAATTCTGAGAGGCCCGGCAGAGTGCGCGGGCCGGGAAAAGAGGGTCACCATGGTCAAGAATTTCGAGGACCTCCAGCAGGTCAGCAAAGACAGCATGGATTCCACGCTGAAGGCTTGGGGCGCGGTGTCGAAGGGCGCCCAGGCGATCGCGGTCGAAGTGGCCGACTATTCGAAAAAGGCCTTCGAGGACGGCACCGCCGCGCTCGAAAAGCTGTTCGGCGTCAAGTCGTTCGACAAGGCGATCGAGGTGCAGACCGAGTACGCCAAGACCGCCTATGAGGGCTTCGTCGCCGAGGCGACCAAGATTGGCGGGCTCTACGCCGATCTCGCCAAGGAAAGCTACAAGCCCTTCGAAACCATCATGGCGAAGGCGAAATAACCAGTTTCGTTGCGTCACTGTCGCGTATCAGCACTGAGTGCGACAAAAGCCCGGCCGCTCTAGCCGGGCTTTTTGTTTGGCGCCCGGCTTACTGCGCGATGCGCAGTTTGGTCAGATTGGTGCCGATCTGATTGAACGTCGTGATGATCTGGTCGGCCGACGTGAGCAGGAAGAACTTGCCGCTGTCGCTGGCGCAATTCTGCAGCAGGGTCGAGGTCGGGTCGCCGCTGGTGTTGACCTGAATGGTATAGAGCGTGATGCCGGCGGCCTTGATGTTCGAGCACGTCCCGGTTCCGCTGGTGTTGTACATGCGGTTGTCGACCGAGGTGTTGGTGCTGGTGCCGGTGCCGTACCAGCGGTCCTGCGTGTTCAGGCCGTCCGACAACAGGATGATGACCTGCTGGTAGGTGTAGGAGGAATCCATCGCCGGCGCATTGAGCGGTCCGCCGCCGACCAGCGACTGCCAGCCCCACACCAGGCCGATCGGCTGGTTGGTGCTGCCGTTCGGCGTCAAGCCGTCGACGAAGCTCGACATGGTGGTCCAGTCGTAGCTCAGCCCCATCATTTTCGGCGCGCACAGGCTGTATTGATCCGCCATGAACAGCGTCGCGGTGATGCTGGTGTTGGGCGCGGTCGTGTTCTGGTCGTAGCCGGCCGACGTGCCAGGAGCAGACCATGCGCCGCGATCGGTGATGCAGCCGTTCCAGGTGCTGTGCGCGTTCTTGATCCAGGCGTGCTCGTAATAGCCGTTGTTCGTCTTGCAGGTCTTGTTGTTACCGTTGCCCGAGCAGGAGCACTGGCTGTGTCCCGAGCAGCTGCAGGAGTTGCCGGTGCAGCTGTAGGTCGTGCTGTTGTAGCAGCCGTTGTAGTAGTGGCTGTTCCTTGTCGCGGTGACGCGGCCGTTGTCGACGCTTGGGCAAATGTAGCCCCGGTAGGTTCCGCTTGACGGGATGGTCGACGTGGCCGAACTGCCGTTGGCCGGACCGGTCGTGCAGGTAAAGCCGTCGCTGAACGTGCTGAATGGGCAGCCGTCGCCCGGGCCATTGCTGTCGGTGAAACCGGTCGCCAGGCCGTTCGGCGGCGCGTCCCAGTCGCTCCAATCGAGCCAGGTCGCGCCGGAATTGGCGCCGTCGGCGTTGACGTCCTTGCTGAAGGGGATGATCGAGACGTAGACGTCGCCATTGGTGCTGGCGGCGTTCTTCAATTGCGTCAGCAGGTTCTTGGTCGCGGTCTTGAGCGCGTCGATCTTGCCGTTGTCGGCCATGGAACCGGTGGTGTCGAGCACCAGGGCCACCCTGAGCCGGGTCGAGCCCCATTTTGCGGTGGCGGAGCCGACGATGGTGATCGTCCTGAAACCGACGATGCTCATGAACGTGGTCGGCATGTCGGCCGACCCGTTCACCAGCACGCTCGATCCGCCGCTGCTCGAATAGCTCGCGGCAAACCTGACATTGGTGGCGGCCGGGTTGGTGAACAGCGCATTGAAGTAGCTCTGGGCCGAGCTTTGCAGCGCCGTCGCGGTTTGGGAGGCGGCGGTTTTCGACACCATCAAGGCGGTGGAATCGAGCGCCGCCTGGAGATCGGCCTTGAGCACGTTGGCGCGGCTGTAATCGACCGCCGCGCCGACGAAGGCCAGAATCGGAATAAGCGCGAGCGCGAAGGTAACCGCGACATTGCCGCGCCGCTGCCTTTGCAGGCGGGCAGCGGCGCGGACCAGGCGGCGGAGTAAGACGGAGGCGGTGGGCATTTTTTCCAGGCCGGATCTGTTGTTCGGCTGCCGTCGTAGGCCCGTTATGTTCAAGAGCGGATTGCGGCGATCGGTGAAACTGTGCCGGGCGTCGTAAGGGTGCGCGCTGGCATCGCGGCGAAAGCGGTGAAGCGGCCGGGGCTTATGTCGTTAATGGGCGAGGCAGCGGGTTAGGGAAGATACGTA
>Ga0070741_10003909_pt1 | contig 35805 bp, 28 predicted proteins | sample Coa_R1_4_FD_66440 | JGI IMG/M metagenome (GOLD analysis project Ga0070741, IMG submission 66440) | Surface soil microbial communities from Centralia Pennsylvania, which are recovering from an underground coalmine fire - Coalmine... | ecosystem: Environmental > Terrestrial > Soil > Unclassified ... | reverse complement strand
GCGCTACGGCGACAACGTCCGCATCGTCTACAAAGACTTCCCGCTCGACCAGCACCCCTGGGCCATGCGCGCCGCCGTCGACGTCAACTGCCTCGCCGCCCAGTCCGCCACCGGCTACTGGAACCTCGTCGACTACATTCACGCCCACGCCTCCGACATCGGCGCCGACCCCAAGGACCCCAAGGCCGACAAGACCCTCCCCCGCGCCACCGAGCAGCTCGATAACCTGACCAAAGAACAGGGCAAGTTCCAGAAGGCCGACATGCCGAAGCTCGAGGCCTGCCTCACCAAACAGGACACCGCGCCCATCGAAGCCTCCAAGAAGATTGGCGAGTCCCTCAACATCGACTCCACGCCCACCCTCTTCATCAACGGCGACAAGATCGACGGCGCCGTCCCGCTCGACTTCCTCTTCGGCGAAATCGACGACGCCCTCCGCGCCGAAGGCGTCCAGCCGCCCCCGCCCTACGTTGCCCCCGCCGCCCCCACAACTCCCGCCACCACCGCCAAGCCCGACACCTCGAAACCTCCAGCCAAGTAATCTCGACTCGGGGCATCCTTCGGATTTGAGCTGGCCGCTCTACCTGGGTGGCCTATCCTTTCACGGCCTTATTGTGAAAGGGGTATCGTTTGCGGTAGCAAACCAGAAAAACGCTGCGGATTACCCAATCCCCAGAAAATAAAGGAAATACCCGCCTTGGAATAACAGATCCCGCCACACAGACCAGAGCACAGCTCCTGTCAACTCTCCAACCCAACAGAATCAAGACTTTGCACACTAAGGTCCAGACCTAAGTTCAATGATTTGAAGATTTTGCGCAAAATAAGATCGATTATCCCTTTGACTTAGGTTAACAATCGGTGCATCATTGTTTGTGTCCAGATTCGGAAACTTTGCGTCGAGGGGGAAGCAGAATGGAAAGCAGAACGGGCATGGAAGAGCTGGCTCGCGTCCTTCGGCGTCTTTGCTTGGAACATCGGGCGATGCAATTGCTTCTAGCAGAGTGTCCTGAAATCTCCGCGTCAGATGTTCCGAGAAACGCGGCGAGTGCGGGCCTGAACGATGACGCCCGAATTCGGATTGATGGAGTGCTAGAAACCCTAAAATCTGGGACGCTTGACGACGCTTCCGCTCTTCTAGTGGCAACGGCTCTGCGGTCGTATCTTGTGGCATAGGAGACGCAACCATGAATCTCTTCTCTCTCGCCAAGGCATTCCCTACGGAAGAGCACGCGCTGGCGTATTGGATTCGGGCGCGATGGCCCGATGGGGTTAGGTGTTTGGGCTGCGATTGCGCCAAATGCTGGCTGATCGAAACCAAGGGCAAGACAGGCAAGACGGTGCGACTGTTTGAGTGCTCAGACTGTGGACTGCACTTCAGCGCCACCACAAACACACTCTTCCACGATTCGCATCTGCCGCTTCAGAAGTGGTTTGCGGCGATTGCAATCATGGTGGAGTCCAAGAAGGGCATCTCTGCGGCCCAGATGAAACGACACCTGGGAGTGACCTACAAAACAGCGTGGTTTCTCTGCCATCGCATCCGCCAAGCCATGCAGGAAGCGCCAAGTTTTACAGTTGGTGGGCCAGAGACAACCGTCGAGATAGACGAGATGTTCGTCGGAGGTCGCGGGCGATTGAAGGGATACAAGGCGGCTGCGGCGGCGAAGACGGTTGTACTCGGACTGGCGGAACGGGATGGCCAGATCCACATGCAGACAATACCGGGCGCGAAGACGGAGCCGATTCGCCAAGTGGTAGAGAGCAAGCTAAACCCGAAGACACCAACGGTCGTGACGGATGAAAAGAACAGCTACCGCAAGGTCATCCCGCCGAACAAGCACGTCCACAGCAAGCACAAGCGCGAGTTGGCTGATAAGAACTACACCAGCACCTATACGGTCGAAAGCGCGTTCTCTCTGTTCAAGCGGGGCATCGTCGGCAATTACCACTGGCTAAGCGCGGAGCACCTAGACCGCTATCTGGGTGAGTTTTGCTGGCGTTACAACCGCCGTCACCAGCAACCTCGCCTATTCGATATGGTGCTGACGAACCTCGGGGCACGCAAGCCGCTCCCCTACAAGGTGCTCACTTACGAGCCGTTTTAGGCGGCTTCCCCTGTCCATTTTCTGGACGCTTGCCTTTGCCGACGACATCTTTGAGCGGCATAGGCCGCGAGCCGATGAGCCGCTTGAGAACGGCGTCGAACGCGTCCTTATCGACCGTCTTCCGAGTCTTCATAAGCCACAAACCCCGCCAACCGTTCATTGTAGAGCGGCGGCGGGGTTGATCGTATTAGGATGGTTCGCCACGGCTGGCGATATAAAAACGCTACTGAGTTGTAGGAATCAGGCCGTGCCGGAGACAAAAATAGAATGACCGAAATAAGAAGATACGGAATTGTCTGCCCAACGTGCCGACACACGGTTGAACTGGGGAAAGCCTTGCTGCCACCCAACGCTCACCTATCTGATCTGCGAGATAGGCTAACCGAAACAGATTGGCAAGCCGAGATTCGGGACTGTACTCACCCCGGATGCAAGACCAACATTCTGCCTCATCTGGACAAACTGATTCTGCTTTAGGCACGGCAATAGCAGGCAGATCGCCCTTTCGTGGGACGACTACCTTCGCCGACGAAATCCAACCGCACGGCGGAAAGTCTTCGGGTTTTAGCGGCTGGATTTCGAGCACCTACTGAATAGAACGCCCCGAAGAGAAAACTGAACCCTATTTCAAAGGGATAATCATTAAAATAAGGGGGGAGGGGGGTACTACCGCAACCGTGCCTCCGCCCTCCGCACCGCATCCTGAAGCAGCTCCGGCCCGCCTTCAACGAGCCGGCCGTGCCCCACTGCAAATCTCCGGATCGGCAGCTCCAGCAACTTCCGCGCGCTGGCCAGCGCCGTTGGACGGTGCCAGGTAGCTGCCGCAGGCAGCGGAAAATACCACGGCCCGAACCCGCTGACGTGCACCTTTCCACCCACAGTTACCAGCGCATCCCCTGCATACAAGGTCCCATCCCGCTCGTCGAAGTAGCTCAGATGCCCCGGCGTATGGCCCGGTGTCGCCACCACCCGCAACGACCCATACAGCTCGCCATCGGTCAAGAGATGAGTCGGCCGCGTGTCCGCACCCGGAAAGCCGCCCTTGACCTTGCACTGCGGTTCACCCGGATCCAACGTGCGGTCCTGCGCGGGCTTCTTTGGCAGCAGCCTCGCCTCGCGAGCGCCGATCGCCACTTCTACCTGTCCCAACGCGCCAGCCAGGGCATCAAGTGAGCCGATATGGTCCACGTGCGCATGCGTCAGCAGCAACCTCGCAATCGGCTCCATCGCAATCTGGTGCGCCGCCGCGACAATCCGCTGCGCCCCACCGCCCATCGTCGTGTCGATCAGCGTAAAACTATCGCTCTCGCGAACGAGATAGCAGTTGAACAGACTTAATCGGGTGAACTGATGGCCAAAGGGGGTGAGTTGACGGACTTTCATATCAGGCACTTAGGATGCGGTGTCGATAACGCCAGATGCAATATGCTCTCGATACAATGGAAGGGTGCATAGTCACGGGCAGCCGAACGCCGCGATGAAGGGCATCCTGAAGCTGTCGCTGGCGCTCACGTTCCTCTACATCCTCGCGACGTTTATCTTCGGCCTGCGCGCCCATTCTCTCGCGCTGCTGTCCGAAGCCGGACACAACGTCTCCGACTTCCTCGCGCTGGCACTGAGCTTCTTCGCCGTCTATCTGCAAACCCGCCCCGCCACCGACCAGCGCACCTTCGGCTATCAACGCGCCGGCGTGCTCGCCGGATTTGTGAACGCGCTGACGCTGATCGTTCTCTCGGTGTGGCTCGCGATCGCCGCGGTCCACCGCTTCGCTGTTCCGATCACCGTCCAGCCAAAGCTGATGATGATCGTCGCCGCAGCCGGCGTTGTCATGAATGGAGTGATCGCAGCGCTGCTCTGGAAGTTCTCGCGCGACGTGAACATCCGCAGCGTCTTCCTCCACATGCTTAGTGACACAATCTCCACCGCGGCGGTCATTGTCGGCGGTCTGTTCATTCGACTCACTGGATTTCAATGGATCGACCCGCTGCTCTCACTCCTGATCGCCGTGATGATTCTCTGGAGCTCAGTGTCGATCGTGCGTGAGACGCTGCACATCCTGCTCGAAGGAACGCCACGCTCGATCGACCTCAACGAGATCCGCACCGCCATGCAGTCGGTCGAGGGAGTCGTCGGCGTGCACGACCTTCACGTCTGGAGCCTCACCGCACAGACGCACGCGCTCGCCAGCCACGTGCAGGTAGTCGAGATGCCCCTGACCGAATGCGAGTCGGTGCTGGAACGCCTGAACCATCAGCTTCGCGATCATTTCGGGATCAGCCACACGACCATCCAGATCGAGATCACCAACTGCCCAACGGTGGACGGCTGCAGCCAGCCCCCGGCGCCCGATGCCGTGGATGCACACTCGCATCACCACCACGGCCCCGCTCACAGTCACGCGCATTGAAACCAGTTAGAGAGTGAGGGGTTAGGAAGTTAGGAAGTAACTGCCGATGCCTATTCGCTAACTCGCTAACCCCTCACTTCCTGACTGCTCTGCTCTACACCAACTGCGCGTCGAGCGTAATCTCCGCAGCCTTCAGCAGACGTGAAATCGGGCAACCTTCCTTGGCCTTCTTGGCGAGCTCGTCGAACTTGTCGCGCTCGATGTTGGGCACACGTGCGCGCGTGGTCAGGTGAATCTTCGTGACGGTCGGGCCGTCTTCCGTCTTCTCCATCGTGACCACAGCAGAAGTCTCGAGCGACTCCGGTGCGTGATCGACGCTGGTGAGCTGCCCGCTGAGCGCCATGGTAAAGCAGCCCGCGTGCGCGGCTGCAATCAGCTCCTCGGGATTCGTGCCAACGCCGTTCTCAAACCGCGTGCTGAAGCTGTACTGCGTGTCCTTGAGGACTCCGCTCTGGGTGCTGATACTGCCTTTACCGTCCTTCAGTCCGCCGTGCCACACTGCCGATGCGCTGCGATCCATGGTGATGTCTCCTTCAGAGTTCCGTTGCGATTTCAGATGCGAGAGGTCCAGACAGTAGAGAGCTGGACAATGGAAAAAACCGTGCGGACTCTCGCGCACCGCCTCTTCTACTGTCTACTGTCTACCTGTCTGCTGTCTATTGCCTACGATCCGTGCAGATAAATAAATCGCAACAGAAACAGCACGGCCAGCAGATACAGCATCCAGTGCTGGCGGCGGCCGTGACCGGTGGCAAGCTCCAGCGCGGCAAAGCTGATGATGCCGAAGGAAAGGCCGGTCGCAATCGAGTACGTCAGCGGGATCGTAAGAATCGTGAGGAATGCCGGGACGGCGACGCGCGGCTCGTCCCAGTCGATGCGTGATGCACTGGCGACCATCAACGCGCCGACCAGAATCAGCGCGGGCGCCGTCGCAAAGGTGGGAATGGCACCGACGACGGGCGCGACAAAGATGGCGATGAGGAACAGAATGCCCGTGACGATGGCCGTCACGCCCGTGCGTCCGCCGACAGCAACGCCGGATGCGCTCTCGATGTAGCTGGTGACCGTTGACGTTCCGGCAAGTGAGCCGACGACGGTGGAACTCGCATCGGCGAAGAAGATGCGATCGAGCCGCGGGATGGTGTGGTCTTCAGCGATCAGCCCCGCGCGCTCGGTGACGGCGACCAGCGTGCCGATGTTGTCGAAGAGATCGACGAACAGGAAGACGAAGATGATCTCCAGCGCATTCAGATGCAGCGCCCCGCGAATGTCGAGATGAAATGCCGTGCCGCGCAGAGCGAGCGGAGAGAAACTCATCGGCTGCCAGTGCACCTGGCGGCACGCGATCCCCACGACCATTGTGCCCAGAACTCCAATGAGCATCGCGGCGCGCACGCGGAAAGCCTGGAGCACAGCGATAAGCAGGATCCCGAAGATCGCGAGCAGCGTGGACGGGGCGTGCAGATTCCCCAGCGTGACGATGGTCGCGGAGCTCGGCACAATGATGCCCCCGTTGCGCAGACCGATGAACGCAATGAATAGACCGATGCCCGCAGCAACCGAAGCGTGCAGTTGATACGGAATCGCTGCGAGCAGGCGCTGGCGGATGCCGCCGAACGTAAGCAGAAGGAAGATGATGCCGGAGAGAAAGACCGCGCCGAGCGCCGTCTGCCAAGGCACGCCCATGCCTCTCACGACCGTGTACGTGAAGTACGCGTTGAGGCCCATCCCGGGCGCGAGGGCGAGCGGGTAGTTTGCGAGCGCTCCCATCACGATCGATCCGAACGCCGCGCACAGACAGGTGGCAATCGTCACCGCGGCGATCGGCATGCCCGTTTCCGCAAGAATCGACGGGTTCACGAAGATGATGTACGCCATCGTGATAAACGTCGTGAGGCCGGCGAGGATCTCGGTGCGCCAGTCGGTGGCGTGCTCCGCGAAATGGAAGTAGCGTTCCAGTCGGCTGCGCATTCGTCGGCTGGTCTCCTGGCGCGCAAGATGGGACAGCAAGCTGCGGGTGGTTGCAGTTAGGATAGCTTGGCGCGACTAGTCGACGCCGATGTCTTCGTTCCAGATCTCCGGGTGCGCGGCGATGAAGCCTTTGAGCAGGTCGAAGCACTCCGGCGAATCCAGATCGACGACTTCGATGCCGAGCCCGCGCAGCCAGTCGATGCCACCCTGGAAGGTGCGCGACTCGCCGACGATGACCTTGCGGAAGCCAAACTGGCGCACGAGTCCGCTGCAATACCAGCAGGGCGCCAGCGTGGTCACCATGATCAGATCGCGGTAGCTGCGCTGGCGGCCGGCGCGGCGGAACGCGTCGGTCTCGCCGTGGATCGACGGGTCGTCCTGCTGCACGCGGCGATTGTGGCCGCGGCTGACCAGCGTGCCGTCGGCGCGAAAGATGGCAGCGCCGATAGGAATGCCGCCTTCCGCCAGGCCGGCGCGCGCTTCGTCGAGAGCAACAGCGAGCATGGCCGCGTCGCCGGTATAAATCGGTTCACTCATGCGGCTCAGGATAACGCTCCGCTGCGGTAGGATTTATGTCAAATCATGAATACATTTCGGCTCACTCGCCTCGCTCTCGTGACAACTTTGGCTGTGTCTGGTTTGGCTGCCTGCTCTGCGCAGAATGGACCCGCTACGCTGACGATCGATCCTTCGCAGATTGCGCATCCGGTGAGCCGCCATCTGTACGGGCTCATGACCGAGGAGATCAACCACTCCTACGAAGGCGGGTTGTACGCCGAGATGGTGAGCAACCGCACGCTGCGCTGGAGCTGGTCCGGTCCCGAAGGATGGATGCTCGTGCAGCGCGGGAACTCCGTTGCCGCAATGGACAGCGACAAGACCACCGGTCCGAGTGCGGCGCTGCCGTACAGTGTGCGTTTGACTGTCGATGCAGCAACGCCGGCGAATCCGGCGGGCCTCGCGAACCACGGCTGGTGGGGTATGGCGGTGCGGCCGCACACGACCTATCACGGCTCGTTGTACGCGAAGGTGTCGAACGACATCGGGCCGCTGACGGCGGAGCTGATCAGCGATGCGACCGGCGAGGTACTGGCGAAAGCAGAGGTGCCTCTGCACGCGGGAGATTGGTCGCGGTATGAGTATTCGCTGACGACCGCCGCGGATGTGAAGTACTCGGGCGCGAACCATCTCGAGCTGACAGTCGCGAAGCCCGGGACGCTGTGGCTGCAGTTAGTCTCGCTGATGCCGCCGACGTATCACGATCGCCCGAACGGCACGCGCATCGACCTGATGGAGCGCCTGGCTGCCATGCACCCGGCATTTCTGCGCATGCCTGGAGGCAATTATCTGGAGGGCGATACGATCGCGGAGCGCTTCGACTGGAAGAAGACGATTGGGCCAATTGTGGATCGGCCGGGACATCAAGCTCCGTGGAGTTATTGGTCGACCGACGGCTTTGGCCTGCTGGAGTTTCTGGACTGGTGTGAGGACCTGAAGATGGAGCCGCTGCTCGCGGTGTACGCGGGCTACTCGCTGCATGGCGAGCACGTGAACCCGGGCAAGGACCTGGAGCCGTACGTCCAGGATGCGATTGATGAGATCGAGTACGTGACGGGAGACACCTCCACCAAGTGGGGAGCGCAGCGCGCCAGAGATGGCCACCCAGCGCCGTTTACGCTTCACTACATCGAGATCGGCAACGAGGACGAGTTCGACAGATCGCATAGCTATCCGGGACGGTTCGCGCAGTTTGCGCTTGCGCTGCGCAAGGCCTATCCGCAGCTGAAGCTGATTGCGACAGACCCGGTGACGCAAGCCGATCCAGGCGCGCAGCCGGACGTGATCGACGATCACTATTACAAATCTCCCGCGCAGATGTTTGACCTGGTGAAGCACTACGACGACGCGCCGCGCACCGGGCCAAAGGTGTTTGTCGGCGAGTGGGCGACACGGTCAGCATCGCCGACCCCGGACATGGGCGATGCACTCGGCGATGCAGCATGGATGACCTCGCTCGAGCGCAACAGCGATCTCATCATCATGGCGAGCTACGCGCCGCTGCTGGTCAACGTGAATCCCGGCGGGATGCAGTGGCCGACGGACCTGATTGGCTATGATGCCTCGCGCACGTATGGCTCGCCAAGCTACTACGCGCAGGTGCTGTTCTCCAACCATCTCGGCGATGAGTGGCCGAAGTCATCGATCGAAAATGCTGGGCCGCGGTTCTTCTACTCGGCGACCGTCGATTCACAAACGAAGACGCTGCACCTGAAGCTGGTGAATGCTTCCGACAAGCCTCAGCCGTTGACTCTGAACATTAATGGAGTGGAGGCTGCCGAGGCTGCTGTTAGCTCGCTGCATGGCGCTTCGTTTGAGGCGACGAACACGATCGAGAACCCCGAGTTTATTCATCCTGTGCAGTCGAGGCTGCGTGTGCACGGGCCGCAGATGGAGCACACCGTGCCGCCGATGACGATTCAGGTCATCGACATTCCGCTGCGCTAGTTCGGCTAAACGACGTAGAGGCTCACGTAATCGTCTACGGACATCCTCTCGAGCTTCGCCTGGTCGGACGAAACATCGAGGATGCGCTGCTGCTGTGCGGTGTCGAAACGGCGCGCAAGATTGGCGCGGAACTTTTCGAGCAGCAGCGGGATGCCTTCGGCGCGGCGGCGCTTGTGGCCGATCGGGTACTCGACGACAACCTCGGGCAGCACCGTCCCGTCAGTCAGTTCGATGGTGAGCGCATTCGCGATGGAGCGCTTCTCAGGATCGTGGTAGTCGGTGGTGAACTGCGGGTCTTCGGCGCAGATGATCTTCGCGCGGAGGGCATCGATTCTGGCGTCTGAAGCAACGCTGTCCTCGTAGTCTTCAGCGGTAAGGCGACCGAAGATCAGCGGGACAGCCACCATGTACTGGATGCAGTGATCGCGATCGGCGGGATTGGCGAGCGGCCCCTGCTTGTCGATGATGCGGATGGCGGCTTCGTGCGTGCGGATGATCACGCGCGCGATGTTCGCCGCAGTGAGACCGCGCTCGGCGAGTTGCTTGTGCAGCGTCATCGCGGCTTCGACCGCCGTCTGCGAGTGAAACTCGGCGGGGAACGAGATCTTGAAGAGCACGTTCTCCATCACGTAGCTGGAGTACGGGCGCTGGAACTTGAACTCCTTGCCGCCGAAGCTGACGTCGTAGAAGCCCCACGTTTTTGCGGTGAGCACACTCGGGTAGCCCATCTCGCGGGTCTGCGCGATCAGCGCGAGTCGCACGGCGCGTGAGGTCGCGTCGCCGGCCGCCCAGCTCTTGCGTGAGCCGGTATTAGGCGCATGGCGATAGGTGCGCAGCGACTGGCCGTCAACCCACGCGAGCGAGACGGCATTCAGCATCTGCTCGCGCGTGAGGCCGAGGAGGTTCGCAACGACAGCGGTGCTCGCGACCTTCACCAGCACGACGTGATCGAGGCCGACCTTGTTGAAGGAGTTTTCGAGCGCGAGGCAGCCCTGGATCTCGTGCGCCTGAATCATGGCTGTGAGCACATCGCGCATGGCAAGCTTTTTCCCATTGCGCGAGAGCCAATCTGCAACCGCGAGGATGCCCCCAACGTTGTCCGAGGGGTGTCCCCACTCCGCCGCAAGCCACGTGTCGTTGAAGTCGAGCCAGCGGATCATCGCGCCGATATTGAACGCGCCCTGCACCGGATCGAGCTCGTAGCTTGTGCCCGGCACGCGCGTGCCATTCTTCATCGTCAAGCCGGGAACGACCGGCCCTAGCAGCTTCGTGCAGGCGGGAAAGTCCAGCGCCTGCAGGCCGCAGCCAAGCGTGTCGAGCAGGCAATAGCGCGCTGTTTCGTAGGCGAGTGAGCTGCTGATTTTGTAATCGCGAACGTAGTCAACGATGTCTACGAGAACCTGGTCGAAGGGCGGCCGAACGTTGGAGATGTGGGAGGACATGCGTCTTACTGCCGCTCCTCGATAGGCACAAACTCCAGATCCTCCGGGCCGGTATAGTTCGCGGCAGGCCGGATGATCTTCCCATCCTCGCGCTGCTCCATAATGTGCGCGGACCAGCCGGACGTTCGCGCAATGGCGAAGATCGGCGTGAACATCGCAGTCGGAATCCCCATCACGTGATAGGCAACGGCGGAGAACCAGTCGAGGTTGGGAAACATCCGCTTGACGTCGTACATCACAGTCTCGAGGCGCTCGGCAACGTTGTACATCGCGAGATCGCCAGTGGAGACGGAGAGATCGTGCGCAACCTGCTTGATGACGACGTTGCGCGGATCAGAGATGGTGTAGACCGGGTGGCCGAAGCCGATGATGACCTCTTTGTTCGCAACGCGCGCGCGGATGTCCTTCTCGGCCTCGTCGGGTGTGTGATAGCGCTGCTGAATTTCGAGAGCGACCTCGTTGGCGCCGCCGTGCTTGGGACCCTTCAGCGCGCCAATAGCGCCGGCGATCGCCGAGTACATATCCGAGCCGGTGCCGGCAATCACGCGTGCGGTGAAGGTGCTCGCATTGAACTCGTGCTCGGCGTAGAGGATGAGCGAAACGTGCATGGCGCGCACCCACTCTTCGCTCGGCACCTTACCGTGCAGCAGATGCAAAAAGTGGCCGCCGATGGAATCGTCCGCGGTCTCCACTTCGATGCGCTTGCCGCTGTTTGCGAAGTGATACCAGTAAAGCAGCATGGAGCCGAGCGACGACATGAGGCTGTCAGCGATGTTGAGCGCGGTCTGCGGCGTGTGCGTCTGCGGCTCAGGTTCCAGCGTGCCCAGCACGCTGACGCCGACGCGCAGCACATCCATGGGGTGCGCGCGTGCCGGCAGTTGCTCCAGCGCGGTCTTGACGCCCTGCGGAATCCCGCGCAGGCTGCGCAGACGCTTCTTGTACGCATCAAGCTCACCGCGCGCCGGCAGCTTGCCATAGAGCAACAGATAGGCAACCTCTTCGAACTCGGCCTTCGCCGCGAGATCGAGGATGTCATAGCCGCGATAGTGGAGATCGTTGCCGGTGCGGCCCACCGTGCAGAGCGCGGTGTTGCCGGCGGCGACGCCGGAGAGCGCAACGGATTTCTTCGGCTTGAATCCTGCGGGGGCGGCGATGGTGGCTGTGTCGTTCATGGGGGCACCTGATGTTAGGTTCTTTCTTTTGCGAAGAGCTCGTCGAGCTTCTGCTCATACGAGTGATAGTCGATAAAGTCGTAAAGCTCAGTGCGGGTCTGCATCGCGTCGACCACCGCGCGCTGCGTGCCGTCGCGGCGGATAGTTTCATAGACGCGCAGCGCCGCCGCGTTAGCCGCTCGGAAGGCAGAGAGCGGATAGAGTGCGAGACCAACGTTGACGGAGCGAAGCTCCTCGAGCGTGAACAGCGGCGTCGCGCCGAACTCGGTTAGATTCGCGAGCACAGGAACGCACGTGCGCTCCGCAAAGTCGCGGTAGTCGACAAGTTCGCGGACCGCCTCGGGAAAGATCATGTCCGCACCGGCTTCCACGCAGGCAGCGGCACGATCTAAAGCTGCTTGCAGCCCTTCGCTCGCAAGCGCATCGGTGCGGGCCATGATGACAAAGCTGGTATCGGTGCGCGCGTCGACGGCAGCCTTGATGCGGTCCACCATCTCCTCGCTGGAGACGATCTGCTTGCCCGGACGATGGCCACAGCGCTTGGCCTGCACCTGGTCTTCGATGTGGCATCCCGCCGCGCCGGCCTTCGCGAGTGAGCGTATCGTCCGCGCGATGTTGAACGCTCCGCCGAAGCCTGTGTCGGCGTCCACAAGAAGCGGCAGCGAACACGCGTCCGTGATGCGGCGAACGTCGATGAGCACATCGTCCAGTGTGGAGATGCCGAGATCGGGCATGCCGAGCGAACCTGCGGCCACGCCTCCGCCTGAGAGATAGACGGCGCGGTAGCCCGTGCGTTCGGCCATGCGCGCGTGATAGGCGTTGATTGCGCCGACAATCTGCAGCGGATGTTCTGCTTTGACGGCCTCGCGGAGGCGAGCGCCTGCCGTGGCTGCTAAGGTGCCCGTCGTTGCTGTTGGCGTATTTGCTGCGCTCATTCGTTCGTCCGGCGCGATCTGGAGCGGGGAACACCCGCGAAAAACATCGTAGCAGTTAGTGTGATGCGGCCGCACCGGGACACATGCAGCGACGGAAGGCAACGGGTTCCTCCTCGCGTAGAGAGCAGCTGTACACGGGCCAGAGGCGCTGCAAGCCGACCGCAGCAAATGTTCCGCCGCCGGCGAGAAAGTAGCGCTCGTACGCACGGCTCGTCTCGTCCTCACCGGTCTTGTCGGCGACCAGCGCCGAGCTCAGCTGGTCAACCGATTTCGCGGAGAAGTCCGGCAGTTGGTAGACGTCCGAGTAGCGATACTCGCGTCCCCAGCCTGTGCCCTTTCCGTTGGACGCGGCATAGACCTCATAGTCGCTGATGGTCGCGTTCTGCGGCGACACCTGCGCGATCATGAACGATGGATCGTTGCCGTTGATCGGCGAGATTGAAGGCACGAGCTTCACAGGAACGGCGCGGCCATCGGGACCCTGCAAGAGCTTGATCTCGTCCATGTGCGAATGCGCGAAGATGGAGAGGCGCACGATATCGCCGAACTCTGCGATGGTGTCGCCGAGCGCGCCATTCGACAAAAACATCTGCGGCTGTTTGACGTTGCAAGCTTCGCCCGGCGCGAACAGATAGCGATGGTACGTCGTATAGATGTCGACGCCCGGCGGAATGTGTGCCATCACCCAGACCTGCTCGCCATTGTTGCGCGCTTCGGTCAGTTGCTTGCGGAGCCAGGCGATCTGTTCGTCTGCGGGTGCGGAGCTTGCGTGGCCGTTGCAGCCCTTGTAGTGCGTGGACTCGAAAATATCCTGCAGCACGATAAGCCGCGTGTTGTGCAGACCCGGCAACATCACGCTGTAATCACCGAGTTGCGAGAAGCTCTTTGCGATCGACTCGAAGGCTGCGCGATCATGGGTAGCGGCCGCGACATTTACCGCGACAGCCTTGAGGAAGCCGCTGTCCGGCGTCTCCATGTAATCTCCGCAACCGGAATCGTTGTTGCCCAGCGCGAAGAAGATTGGCGCGGATGGAAAGGCGGCGTGAAGCTGCTGCGCGAGGAAGCCGATTGTCTTGACCGCAAATGCCGAGGCCTCGTCCGCGCTCGCCGACGGATTGAGCTTGCGGAACTTGCAGATGAATCCGTGAGACAGAAGATCGCCGCTCACCGTGATGAACATTGGTGTGGGCTGATATTGTTTCGCCTCACCCAGGGCCGCGAGGACGAGCGGCCACGGGGAGTCCGTGCCGCGCACGCCGCATCCGCTCTGAAGCTGGCTGAAGACATTCAGGCGAGACGCGGAGTCAGGCTGTGAGAGAATCGCCGGCCACTCCGGGATGGGCTCGCGACGCAATGCGGTGATCTTCGCCGGGTCGAAGAACGGGTCGAAGTGAATGTCGCTCAGCATGAGCACATCGACCGTTGAAGCCGTAGGGCGTCGCGTCCGTGGTGCCGCCCACGCCGGAGCGGTGGCGCAGACGAGCAAAACGATCCAAAGCAGTCGATAGAGACACGCGCGCAAGCAACAACCCCGGAAAGAAGCTCAGCCTTGTTGACTGGGCAAGCAGAGTGCAAGCTGGCCAGGCCTCAGTGTAGCGTCTTGCACGGCGGCGACGTGGGTTCTAATGGATGCATGTTGCGTGTTCCTTTTGACGAGGTGCAAGCGCGTGTCGAACGCGTTCTGCGCGCGCTCGGAGTCGGCGAGCGGTCCGTGCTTGCCGCAAAGCTGATCGCCGAGACCGACCGCGATGGCGTTCGCACGCATGGCATCGCGCGCGTACCGCGCATGGCAGAGATGATCCGGCTCGGCTGCATCAATCCTTCCGCACAGCCACAGCGCGTCGCCAGCTTCGGTGCGCTCGAGCGGTGGAGCGGGCATCGCGGGCCCGGCAATGTTGCGGCGCATGCGGCGATGAATCGCGCGATGGACTTGGCGCGCGAGCATGGAGTCGGTGCCGTCGCGCTCGCGGATACGACGCACTGGATGCGTGGAGGAGCCTTTGGCTGGCAGGCTGCCGAGGCCGGTTTCGCCGCCATGTGCTGGACCAACACGCTGCCGAATCTGCCGCCCTGGGGAGCAACGACTCCCGCGGTCGGAAATAATCCGCTGGTGCTCGCCGTGCCTCGACGCGACACCCGGCAAAGAAGCGCGCCGGTCGTGCTCGATATCGCGATGTCGCAGTTTTCCTACGGCACCTTGCAGGCGTATCGCGAACGCGGCGAGCTGCTGCCCTTTCCCGGCGGCTTCGACGAGCAAGGCGAGTTGACGCGCGATCCAGCAGCCATCGAGCGCACGCAGCGCGCGTTGCCCATTGGTCTGTGGAAAGGATCAGGGCTGTCGTTTGTGCTCGACGTGCTGGCCGCCATGCTCGCCGACGGCCGCGCTACATACGAGTTCGCCAGCGATCCGCTGCAGGAGGTTGGCCAGTCGCAAGTGTTCATCGCGCTCGCGCCCTCCGCGCTCACGTCGATGGACGAGCTGGACCGCATCGCCGCAGGTGCAATCGACGCCCTGCACGCCGCAACGCCGATCGAGCCGGGCCGCATCCCTCGCTATCCCGGAGAGGGAACGCTGCGCATCCGCGAGGAGAGCATGCGCCTGGGCGTTGCCGTGGATGAGCCCGCGTGGAAAGCTCTGCTGGAGCTCGAACAAGTTAGAAGTTAGGATTCTTTCCTCACTCCCAAACACCTCACTCGCTAACTCCCTTACATATTCGTGTGCCCCGCGCGCATGTCTTCATTGAAGCTCGGCTTGATGAACTTCAGACCGTCCTGCACCTCAGCCTCAAAGCGCTCGCGCTGTTCCTGCAATTTCGGCGTGGCAGACGCCCAGTCGCCCGTGCTGCTCAGCGAGATCAATCCATCCTTCGCGAGAGCGCTGGCGGCCTTCGCCAGCTCGGCCGTTGTCGTGTTCAGATACTGCGCATCGCGCGGATCCGCAATCCACACCGGAGCACCATCGCCAAGCACACCGCTGAGCCAGTACACCTTGCCCGCCAGAAAGTGCGAGCGCTGCTGCTCGGTGGTGTCGTTGAAGATGAAGCGGTTCTGCTTCGCTGAGTGATAGCGTGTCGTCACCGGAACCGGCTGCCGGTTGCCCGACTTGACCAGCTCCAGCTGCCCCTGGTCGAGCGTCTTGCGAACCGCGTTGTAGATAAAGCTCTCCGCGAACGGCTGCTCCATCGCGGCCACAACTTCGGCGAAGGTGCGGGTCATCGACGCCGAGACCTTCGCATGCAGGATGCTTTCACCACCGGTCTCAAGATTAATCTGTCCATGCACGATGAATGTGTCCGCGCCTGATGTCGAGGCGTGGAACGGCCACTCGAACTTCCCGAAGCTCAACGGCAGGCCAAGCAGCGTAAAGTAGCACTCCGGACGGGGGTTGCGCAGTCGCTGAGCCGCCTCGGCAAAGAAGCTGTTGAGCTCCGCGGTGAACTTTGGATCGGCCGCGTCAAACCGCTCACTCAGCTCCAGCAACTGTTGTCGCGAGGCATCGCCGGCAAGCCCGATCATGGCGCGAACGGTTGCGTTGCCGGAAAAGTCGGTACCCGGCTCTGCGGGCGTGAGGGTCAGGCCATGGGCGCGCGCCAGGGCGTCCAGTTGTGCAGCGGGCGCAGTTGTAGTGCTCATGAAGTTTCCTCGAATCCAAAATTCATCTCTTTTATTTTACCTTCGCGGTACTCCTCATCCCAGACGTTCAGCTCTCAGCATTTGTCGGCCCGAACAGGGAACCATCCGGCGGCCTTCTCCGTACTAGCTATCGAACGCACGATCGAGCGACCGATTGCCGGTGTTCGCGAAAACTGCATCCGCGTCAGCCGTTCCTCCCATTAACCCTTCCAGAGAGCCCGCGCATGAGATCCTTCATTCTTCCTGTCGCTTTCTTCTCCGTGCTTGCCGCCTTGCCGGCGCACGCCGAGAACGGCGAGAGCGCGTGCAGCGGCGCTCCGCTGACCGGCATCGTCGTCGACACCACCGGCGCCATTATTCCCGGCGCAAGTATTGCGCTTGAGAGCGGCACGAGCATCACCAGCGGCTCCGACGGACGCTTCCGCTTTCCCTGCGTCGCCGATGGTCAGCACCATCTCGAAATCGCCGCGACCAGCTTCGCCAAAAAAGACATCACCGTGCAGGTGCCGCTGCACAAGACGTTAAGTGCCGTTCTGCAACCCGAAGCCGTGGAAACAACCGTCAATGTAGACACCGAGACCGCCGACGTCAGCGCGACCTCCGCCGGACCTACGCAGACCATCTCCGGCAAGCGCCTCGACTCGCTCGCCGACGACCCCGACGAACTTCTGCAACAGCTTCAGCAGATGGCCGCGGCCAGCGGCGGCAACCCCGCCAACACCACCGTCTCGGTCGATGGCTTCCAGGACTCCACACAGCTGCCACCCAAAAGCTCCATCGCCTACATCAAAGTCAACCCCGACCTCTTCTCCGCCGAGTACCGCCAGCCTCCCTTTGACGGCGGTCGCGTCGAGGTCTACACCAAACCCGGCGCCAAGTCGTATCACGGTGCGCTCTTCGCCGTTGACGCCAGCCCCTGGATGAATGCGCGCGATCCCTTCTCCGTCTCTAAAGCCGCCCTCGCCCGCCAGCGCTTCGGCTTCGAGCTCACCGGCCCGATCACCAAACAGAACAGCAACTTTTCGCTCAACCTGGAGCACCGCAGCATCGACGACTTTGGCGTCGTGAATGCCATCACGCTCGACAACTCCGGCAACCCGGTCAACACCGTCGAAAACGTTGCCACACCGCAGCGCCGCTGGGTCGGCCTGGCGCGCATGGACTGGCAGCTTGGACCGAAGAACACGTTCATCACCAACTACAGCGAAGACGTGAATCATCTTCAGAACGTGGGCGTCGGCGGAAACTCGCTTCCCGAAACCGGCTACGACAGCTTCCAGTACGAGCACGTACTCCGCTTCACGGATGTCACCACCATCTCCCCGAAACTTATGCATGAAGCCCGCCTGAGCCTGCGCTGGGATGGCGAAACCGATACACCCACCTCCACCGCGCCGCAGGTCTCCGTCGCCGGCGCGTTCACCGGCGGCGGCGCCAACACCGGCGCGCAGCGCATCCATCGCTTTGTCGTTGAGGCCGACGACGATGCGATCCTCACCACAAATTCCCATCTGCTCAAGTTCGGCGCGCAGCTCCTCTTCTATGACGAGCACAACCAGCTCACGCAAAGTTTCAACGGCACCTACACCTTCGGCGGCGGCATCGCGCCCGTGCTCGACGCCAACAACCAACCCGTACCCGGCCAGACCACAGTCATCACCGGGCTCGAGCAGTACCGCCGCGCACTGCTCAATCTCGCCGGCGGCACGCCCACCGCGTACAGCGCCGTTACCGGCACACCCGACCTCCATTTCCTCCATAGCGAAAACGCCGTCTTCCTGCAGGACGACTGGAAGCTGCGCGCCAACCTGCATCTCGCGCTTGGTATGCGCTACTACTTCGAGACCAATCCAAACTCCTACAACAGCGCCACACCGCGGCTGGGACTCAGCTGGAGCCCGGACAAGAAGGCCACCTGGAATCTGCACGGGCACGTTGGCCTTTTCGCCGGACGCTTCGGCCCACGCGACGCCAACGAACTCCTGCGCATGGATGGCGTCCACCGCATCACCTCGACCGTGTATAGCCCGGTCTACGGCAACCCGTTCAGCGGCGGCGCAACCACCATCACCAGCTACCGCACCAGCAATCCGCACCTTGACCAGATGACCTACTCGATCGAGAACCTCGGGCTGACCAAGGCGCTGCCCGGCGGCTGGAACCTCTCGGCAGACTTCTACCTCGCGCGCTTGTGGAACTACGGGCGCACTGAAAACATCAACTCACCGCTGAACGGCTCGCCCACCGGGCCACGCCCCATTGCGCCCAACGTCAATATCCTGCAAATGCAGAACAGCGGCCAGGGCGGCGGCGATGCTCAGTTCTTCGGACTCGAGCAGCATAAGCTCAAGCGTGTGCAGTTCTTCATGGGCGCCGTCCGAGTCAACATCTTTGACGATACGAACGACGACTACTTCTTCACCCCGCAAAGCTCCACCTCCGACGCCGGCGAGATCGCCCGTCGCGCCGGCAATCCGCTCTGGAATGTCTTCGGCAACGCCACCTTCAAACTCCCCGCGCAGCTCGAGTGGAGCTTCAACATGCACGGCGGAGGCGAAGCCACTTACAACGTCACCACCGGCTTCGACAACAATGGCGACGGCAACTTCAACGATCGCCCGCAGTACGCTCCCGCAGGCACACCGCTCTGCTCTGCGAATCCCAACGCTTCACCCTGCGGTTATGCAACGCCGTGGGGTCTGCTCGTCAACTCCGGCGGCGTCAGCTCTCTGCCGCGCGACACAGGCATCATGCCTTGGCGCGTTTATCTCGATACCAACCTGCAGCGTGCGTTCAAGCTGACGCGTAACTCAAAGGCCGAGCATCCCCAGACCCTCACCGTCAACGTTCGGTCGGCGAACGTACTGAACCACATGAATGTCACCAGCGTCGGCGGTGTGCTCGGCTCTCCGGAGTTCGGCGTTCCCTACGCCGCGGATACCGGCCGTCGCGTGGAAGCCGGCCTGCGCTACAGCTTCTAAGCACCTCGTGCGGCGAGACACAGGGGAGCGAACCTGTTCGCTGGGGTAGCACACTGGGGTTACTTCTGTTCGTTTGCCAATCTGCCGAAGAGCGGCTAGCATCCAACCCAGAGACCGGCCTGCAAAGCAGGTGACAGTGATCCACGCTGGTTGAACCAACATTCATTGAACAGGGGCCTGGCTCGTAGACATGGTTCGGTGTGCAACGTCCGCCAGTCCGGAATGCCTGAAGAACCACGGCAGGGTCCCACCGTCTTAGGACGGGTTCACCAGCGCTTCACGCACGGCCCCGTGGGTCGGTCTTCACTTTCTCTCTAAGCCTCATGACGTACTCTGCTGCGCCGACTGCGGCCTGCATGGCCGTGTTCGCAAATTTTGTCGCCCTGCACATTCCCGCCTACGCGCTCATCGCGATCGCCGGCATCGTCGCCGCGCTGTGGCTCAGCCTGCGTACGGCGAAGCTGCGCGGCCTTGATCCCGACGCTCTGTGGGACGCCGGCTTCTTCGCCGTAATCGCCGCGTTCATCATCTCCCGCGCTCTCGGCTTCCTGCTGCTGTTCGTCATCGAGCGCGGCCAGCTCACAATCTCCTTTCGCGATGTGCTGCGCTTCTCCTCGCTCAGCTATCTCAGCCTGCTCGTCACTGCTGTTGCGGTCGCGCTCTGGCTGCGCTGGAAGCGGCTCCTCATTCTTCGCGTGATCGATGCATGGGCGCCCTGCGGTGCTCTGCTCTGGAGCGCAATCTCCTTCGCCGAATTCGCCGCCGGCACCGGAAACGGCCTGCCCACACGGCTCCCGTGGGGCATCCGCAGCGCCGCCGGCGTTCGCGTGCATCCCGTCGCGCTGTACACCGCCGCGCTTGCACTCGCACTCTGCGCGACACTCTTCTCAATGCTCAAGCGCGTGCGCCCACCTGGCCGCGTTGCCGCCGTTGCGATCATCGCCGCCGGCATCATCGTCTTCCTCGTGGACATGCTGCGCGTTCCAGAGCAACCGCTTGGTCACGGCCTGCTCGATCTCTCCCAGTGGCTCGCACTTGCATCTATCCTGTTCGGAGTCTGTCTGTTTACGTTTGCTCCGGCCACGCATCAACAGGGGGCCCGCTGATGCCATCGAAAAACATGCTGCCCAAAGGCAAGCGCCGCCACTCCGTTCGCGCCGAGTACCGCAAGCTCCGCACCGAGAACAACGAGGCCCGCGCCAAGGAAGCCGAGCAGCGCGACGCAGAGATGTTTGGCACGCCGGCCGCGGACAAGCGCGAAGAGATGTGGGACACCGCGGAGTTGATGCAGGACGCGCTGCCCGATCCCTCCAACCCCTACCTGCGCATCGCCAACACCGCCGGAACCCGTAACGAAGCCACCACGCCCGACACCCCTCGTTATGAAGGACTGAAGCCGCTCGAAACCACTACACCCGAAATTCACGTCCTTGAAGATCTCGAGCCCGAAGACGGCGTGCGCAGCTTTATCGCCGAAGCTGCCGCTGCCAACATGCGGCTCGATGCCTATCTCGCCAAGGCGCTGCCGGACATCAGCCGCGCGCGCGCGCAAATGCTCATCGACAACGGTCAGGTCACCATCAACGGCTTACCGGCGAAGTCCAAGCACAAGCTGCGCGGCGGCGAAGAGATCGAGATCGAGGGCGAGCCGCAACCCACTCCACTGCGCGCCGAACCCGAGGACATCCCGCTCGACATCGTCTACGAGGACGACGATCTCGCCATCATCAACAAGGCCGCCGGAATGACCGTGCACGCCGGCGCCGGCTCGCTCGAAGACAATCGCGGCACACTCGTCAACGCCCTGCTCTATCACTTCGGCCAGCAGCTTTCTTCCACCGGAGGCGATCTGCGCCCCGGCATCGTGCATCGTCTCGACAAACAAACCAGCGGCCTCATCGTCGTCGCCAAGAACGACAGCGCACATCGCGAGCTCGCCGAAAGCTTCGCCACACGCGACCTCCGCAAGGTCTACATCGCTCTCGTGCACGGCACAGTAAAGGACAACGAAGGCACCATCGATCTGCCCATCAGCCGCGACCTCATCCGCCGCACGCGCATGACCACGCGCCGCTCCGGCGGACGTCACGCCGTCTCGCACTGGCACGTGCTCGAACGCATCGACGGGCCGTACGGCAAATTCACGCTGCTCGAAGTGCGCATCGAGACCGGCCGCACCCACCAGATTCGCGTGCACCTGCAGGCCATCGGGCACCCCGTCGTCGGCGACACCCTCTACGGCGCACCGCACCACATCGGGCCCACCTCACGCACCACACACGAACCGCCCCTCACTCTCGACCGCAACTTCCTCCACGCCGCCGAGCTCGACCTCAAACACCCGCGCACCGGCAAGCCCCTCCAACTCCGCGCCCCACTGCCCCCCGAACTCACAACTCTTCTCGCCCAGCTCCGCGCCTCCTAACTCGCTAACCCCTGACTCCCTAACTTCGTCTCCCGTCTACACTATCTCCATGAACTTCCCCGCGACACGCCTGCGCCGCCTCCGCTCCACACCGGCCATGCGTTCGCTCGTGCGCGAGACGCATCTGCACCCCGGCGCGCTCATCTACCCGCTCTTCCTCTGCGAAGGCGAAGGCATCCGCCGCGAAATCGGCTCCATGCCCGGCGTCTTCAATCTCTCCGTCGACCAGGCCGTGAAGGAAGCCGAATCCTGCGCGGCACTCGGCCTCGGCGGTCTTCTTCTCTTCGGCCTTCCCGCTGAAAAAGACGAGCAGGGCACCGGCGCATGGATCGACGACGGCATCGTGCAGCGCGGCCTCCGCGCACTCAAGCAAACCTCCGCCGCCAAATCGCTCGTGCTCATCGCGGACGTCTGCCTCTGCGAGTACACGTCCCACGGCCACTGCGGTATCGTGCGCCGCAACGGTGAAGACTACGCCATCGAGAACGACACCACGCTCGCACTCCTGGCGAAGACCGCATCTTCGCTCGCCGCTGCCGGCGCAGACATCATCGCACCCAGCGACATGATGGACGGCCGCGTCGCCGCCATCCGCTCCGCACTCGACACCGCCAGCCGCCACAACACGCCCATCCTTAGCTACGCCTCCAAATTTGCGTCCGCCTTCTACGGCCCCTTCCGCGAGGCCGCCGACTCGGCGCCGCAGTTCGGCGACCGCCGCACCTACCAGATGGACGGCGCCAACCGCCGCGAAGCCATGCGCGAGATCACGCAGGACCTCGCCGAGGGCGCCGACATGATCCTCATGAAGCCCGCGATGCCCTACCTCGACATCATCCGCGATGCACGCGAGCGCTTCGACATCCCCCTGGGCGCGTACCAGGTCTCCGGCGAATACGCCATGCTGCAGGCCGCCTTCCATCGCGGCTGGCTCGAGCCCGAACGCGCCATGCTCGAAAGCCTCCTCAGCATCCGCCGCGCCGGCGCCGACTTCATCGTCACCTACTTCGCCAAGGACGCCGCAACCGCACTCGGTTAAGCAACACCTGAGTCCTTCGTGCACCGCGCTGCATCCAAGCCGACAATGGCATTTGCGCGTAAACGATCCGCGCGGGCCTCAGTTCCACCCGTTCGAGGTGTTTATGGAATACCGCTCCCTGGGCCGCTCCGGCCTCAAGGTTCCCGAGCTCTGCTTCGGCACCGGCACGTTCGGCGCCGCCAACGAATTCTTCGCCGCCTGGGGCAACACCCAGACCGAAGAGGCCCGCAAGCTCATCGACATCTGCATGGAAGCCGGCTGCAACTTCTTCGACACCGCTGACGGCTACTCCGACGGCAAGAGCGAAGAGGTCCTCGGCCAGGCCATCAAGCACCTCAAACGCGAAGATGTATTGATATCAACAAAAGCCACCTTCCGCTTCGGCCCTGGCGCCAACAACGTTGGCAGCTCGCGCTATCATCTCATCGATCAACTCCACGGCTCGCTCAAGCGCCTTAACACCGACTACATCGACGTCTACCACATGCATGCCTTCGACGCGACGACGCCCGTCGAAGAGACGCTCGATACCCTCAACACCTTCGTGCGCGAAGGCAAGGTCCGCTACATCGCGTGCTCGAATTTTTCGGGCTGGCACCTGATGAAGTCGCTCTCGGTCTCCGAGCGCTACGGCTGGGCACGCTATGTCGGCCACCAGGTCTACTACTCCCTCATCGGCCGCGACTACGAGTGGGAGCTCATGCCGCTCGCCATCGACCAGGGCATCGGCGCTCTCGTATGGTCGCCGCTCGGCTGGGGACGCCTCACCGGCAAAATCCGCCGCGGCCAGCCGCTCCCCGAGACCAGCCGTCTGCACAACAAAGAGGTCGTCGACGCCGGTCCCATCCCTGACCAGGAGTACGTCTACAAAGTGGTCGACGCGCTCGACGAGATCGCAAAAGAAACCGGCAAGTCCATCCCGCAGATCTCTCTCAACTGGCTCCTTCGTCGGCCCACCGTCTCCACGCTCGTCATCGGCGCGCGCGACGAAAAGCAACTCCGCGCCAACCTCGCCAGCGTCGACTTCACCCTCACGCCCGAACAGGTCGCCAAACTCGACGCCGCCAGCCAGACAAAGCTCGCCTACCCCTACTGGCACCAGCTCCAGTTCGAGGAGCGCAATCCGTTCCCGGTGCCAATTTCGAAAATCTAGCCATAAAGAATCGAAAATATAGCCATATAAAATAGCTCTCGACCACCAGGCTCGCTGCAATCGCGAGCCTCTTCGTTTAATCCACTCCGAGGGAACGCCTTGCGCTGCCGATCCATTGCACTCTTGCTGCTCTGTTGTCTTCTTGCGGGGTACAGCGCCGCGCAGACACCTGCCACTCATCACTTCAGCGTGGAGAACGGCCACTTCGTTCTCGACGGAAAGCCGTTTCAGGTCATCTCCGGCGAGATGCACTATCAGCGCATCCCACGCGCCTACTGGCGCGACCGCCTGCGCATGGCGCGCGCCATGGGCCTCAACTCCATCACCACCTACGTCTTCTGGAACGTGCATGAGCCGCGCCCCGGCGTCTACGACTTCTCCGGCAACAACGATGTCGCCGAGTTCATTCGCGAAGCCCAGCAGGAAGGCCTCTACGTCATCCTCCGTCCCGGCCCATATGCCTGCGCCGAGTGGGAATTCGGCGGCTATCCCGCGTGGCTCCTGAAGGACCACGCCACAAAAGTCCGCACCACCGATCCCAAATTCATGGTGCCCGCACGACGCTGGCTGATGCGGCTCGGCAAGGAGCTCGCTCCGCTGCAGATCGGCACCGGCGGCCCGATCATTCTCACCCAGGTTGAAAACGAGTACGGCTCCTTCGGCAGCGATCACGACTACATGGAGCAGATCCACCACGCGCTCGTCGACGCAGGATTCACGCAGTCCGTGCTCTACACCGCCGATGGCCCTCCCGAGGTTCCCAACGGCTCGCTCCCTGAGCTCCCCGTCGGCATCAACTTCGGTCCTGAGCACGAGGGCGCAGCGCAGCAGGCGTTCGCCACGTTGAAAAAATATCGGCCAGACGGCCCCTTCTTCAACAGCGAGTTCTGGGACGGATGGTTCGACCACTGGGGCAGCAAACACGCGCACACTAGCACCGCAGCCGAGGCCTCAAACCTCAAGTGGATGCTCGACCAGGGCTACTCCGTCAGCCTCTACATGTTTCACGGCGGCACCAGCTTCGGCTTCATGAACGGCGCAAACCTCACCCGCAACGACGACTATCAACCCGACGTAACAAGCTACGACTATGACGCGGCGCTCGATGAAAGCGGCCGCACCACGCCAAAGTACGACGCCTTCCGCAGAGTGATCGCCGATGCAACCGGCATCACGCCTCCTCCCGTTCCCGATGTCGCGCCCGCAATCACCATCCCTCCTGTGAAGATGACCGAGGCCGCATCGCTCTGGAGCAATCTGCCGGCTCCCATCCGCTCCAAACAGATCCTTAGCATGGAAGATATCGACCAGGCCTACGGCTACATTCTCTACCGCACCTCGCTCAAGCCACAGCCCGGCGGCGATCTCGCGCTCGACGAACTTCACAGCTACGCGCAAATCTATCTCGACGGCAAACTCATCGGCACACTCGACCGCCGTCTCAAACAGAGCAACTTGACGCTGCCTGCAACAAGGCGCCGCGCCCGCCTGGACATTCTCGTCGAGAACACCGGCCGCGTGAACTTCGGTCCACACATCGGCGGCGAACGCGCCGGCATCACGCAGCAAGTGACGCTCGCGGGCGCTCCCCTGCTAGGCTGGTCCATCTATCCGCTGCCCATGAACGATCTGACCACTCTGAAATTTTCTTCTGAGCCATGCGAAGGTGCGTGCTTCTATCGCGCCAGCTTCAACCTCACCTCAACCGGCGACACCTTTCTCGACACCGGCGAGTTCACCAAGGGAGCACTCTGGCTGAACGGCCACGCGCTCGGTCGCATCTGGAACATCGGTCCGCAGCAAACCCTCTACGCTCCCGGTCCCTGGCTGAGGAATGGAACGAACGAGTTGATCGTGCTCGATCTCCAGGGCCAGAGCGGACGTTCTGTGCGCGGCCTCGACAAGCCCCTCCTCGATAGAGCTGCAACTCCCTGACGCGTCGCACCTGACAAAACACCACAGCGAGAGCACAGAAAAATCGGCGTTGCGCCAAAATTGACGGCAACGCCGATTCCTTTTATCGCAACTACAGCAACGCGGTTATCGACCCGTTGCTCCTGCCGTCTTCGACGCAGCTGGCTTCTTCGTTGCAGTCGAGGTCGACGTCGGCTTCACCTTCCAGAACTCCGGCTCGGCCTTGATCATCTGCTCCGTCGGAATGCTCATCTTCGGATCGATGATGAAGAAGTTGGTCTTCTCGCTCTCGATGCCTTTCGCTTCCAGACCCTCGAGCTTCTTCATGCCGTCCTCTCCCATAGCCTCCATGAACTTGGGGTCGTTGGCATACATCGCGTCCAGTTCCGACATGCTCTTCACCGACGTGAGCACAAGATACGTCGGTCCCGTCGAGTTCCCGAAGATCATCCGGTACGTGCTCCAGTGCGCTCCGACGTCGGCCTTCTTATAGCCATCCAGCACCAGCTTCACGGCCGCTTCCCAGTCACCGGTGTGGCCCGGCTTCACCACAAACTCGCGGATGATCATGTAGCGCGATCCAACCCGCGGCCCATCGGTGTTCTGGCTCAGATCAGCATCCACCATCCACACGCTCTCATCCGTGCCGGAGAGCTGCTCACCGTCGGCAACCATCGCCTTGTCCAGCGAGGTCTGCAGTGCCTGGCTCATGCTCTTGTGTTCGGCTTCGACAGCCTCCATCGAATCGTACCCGCTCAGGAAAAGCGCGCGGTTTGGACCCGTCAGAGACGTAAACGCAACATAGTGGAACGGCGCTTTGCCGGCTGCCGCGGCCCGCATGTAGGCAGCCTCTGTCGCCTGGTGAGCGGCACCGTCCCGCCCCGGCTTGGTGAACTCACGGTTGATCACCAGATACTTCGACGGTCCATAGGTGGGTACACTCTCCTGCGCACAGACGCTCCGCGGACAACAGGAAAGGACAAAGAGAAACGCTGAGCCCGCAAGGGCCAGACGCATTAAACGGGGATTCATAGAAACCTCCATGGCTGAGAACGCATTTTTTTTCGAGAAAGGAAATATGCAGTGAAATACCCTGAACAGTTGGCCGGGCAGCAGCGATCCTTCCGCTGGGAAAGCGAAAAGTGCGGTCGTCGAACGGCCGCGCCTTATTCAAAACTCTGCGTGTGCGAAAGTCTCCGCCCGCTCGGGCACGCTGTCAAGGACTAAGTCACGGTCGCGCGCAAAACTCCGGTAACCTGCGTCGAACCAAAGCCGAACAAGGCTCGTCCCACATCAACGCCGCGCTATGCTGTTTCAATCATCGTCAGCTCTGAGGAAACACTGTGGACGTCCATCCGCCGCAACACCCGCTGCATACCTGGTCAGACTTCTGGATCCACCTCGGCACCATCAGCATCGGCCTCGTGATCGCGCTCGGTCTGGAAGCCACCGCCCAGTGGATGCACCGCGTCCACCGCACTCACATTCTCGAGGCTGCCCTGCATGCTGAAACGCAGCGCAACGACCTGTACATCGGCAATGGAATCCTCGCCGCCAGGTACACCAGCTCGCAACTTCAGCAGCAGCTTTTCCGCGCCGAAGCCGCGCTTCCGGGCGCGAAGAACACTGCATCGCCGCCTCCGCTCGCTCCCGCTCCGCCGGACACCGGAACGTCGCCCGACACCGCCGTCTGGGACAGCGCGCGCCAGAGCGCATCCATCGCCCTCCTGCCCGACGACCTCGCCCAGCAATACAGTGACAACTACGCCGAAGCAGAATTCTGCCAGCAGATGTTCAGAAAAGCCGCAGAACGTCTTGAGGCTGTCCGCGCCTTTCGCCGCACCATTCCCAACCAGCCGCTCACCGGCGAGCCCGACCTTCGCACCTTCTCCCCTGACCAGTTGCGCGACTACATCTCGCTCCAGGCCGCCGCCATTGAATCCCTGCTGAGTGCCGCCAGCAATCTTCAGTTCTATCGGGTTCACAATCTCTGTATCCTGCAGGGCGCCCGCACCAGCGACGCCATGGCCTCCTGCCTGCGCAACAACTACCCAAAACGATGAACAAGCACACCGCACCCACCCTCCGCATCGGCACCGCTGGATGGACGCTGCCGCGCGCGCACGCGCATCACTTCCCCGAAACCGGTACCCATCTCGAACGCTGTTCTCAAACCCTCAACTGCGTCGAAATCAACTCCAGCTTTCATCGCCCGCACCAGCTCAAAACCTGGGAGCGCTGGGCACGCTGCACGCCGCCGCACTTCCGCTTCTCCGTGAAGCTGCCCAAAGCCATTACCCACACCGCACAGCTCGCCAACTCCGGCGCCCTTCTCCAGCAGTTCTTCCACGAGGTCCGCGGCCTCGGCGACAAGCTTGGCCCCATCCTCGTCCAGCTTCCTCCCAAGCTCGCCTTCGACGAATCCCTCGCGCACGACTTCTTCACCACCCTCCGCGAGCTCCACCCGCAGCACCCACACACCGGCTTCATCGCGCTCGAGCCACGCCACGCAAGCTGGTTCACGCCAGCCGTCAATCACCTTCTCCGCAGCTTCGAGATCGCCCGCGTCGCCGCCGACCCGCCCAAAGCCTCACCGCTCGCCGCCACACCCGCCGGCTGGCCCGGCCTCTGCTACTGGCGTCTCCACGGCACACCCCGCACCTACTACTCCGCGTACGACGCAGCCTTCCTTCGCCGCTTCGCCCATCAGCTACGCGAATCCACCTGCAACCACCAATGGGTCATCTTCGACAACACCGCACTCGGCCACGCCACCGCCAACGCCCTCGATCTCACCCGCGAACTCCAACACCCGCGCTCACCTCGCACTACGAGCCGTTGACAACCCATCCTGCCGTCTCTAGCCTGTTCTGCCTTAGGCCCCACAATCCATTGAGGAGACCTCTTATGAAGAGAGTCCTGTACGTTTTGCCCGCGCTTGCCATGGCCGCCTTAGCCCCATACGCACGGGCTGCGCACACCCACGTACCCACACCCAGCACGTGGGAGCTCAACGTCTCCGCCTCCGACTTTGGCGGCGGCCCAGCCATGAAGTCGGACAGGATGACCATCCTCACCGACACCGACAAATGGTTCAAATGGACCGATGTCAGCGTCGATGCCGACGGCAAGACATGGAAGACCTCATGGAGCGGCCCGCAGGACGGCACCTTGAAACCCATCGTCGGCATGCAGGGCGGCCAGGCCAGCTTCAAAACGGACGATGACTCCTCGCACTGGGTGATGCCCGACGGATCCACGTCGGACTCGATCATGGTTCTGTCACCAGACAAGAAGAAGGGGACCCTCACCATGACGATCAAGACAAAGGACGGCAAGGAGTTTCACCAGACTCTCGTCTACGATCGCGTGAAGTGAACGGATCCGGCAAAACAAAGGCCCTGCTCGCATCGTCGCCGCAGGGCCTTTGTCTTATTCACTATTCGCTATTCACTGTCTCCCTCGCCCTCGGCAGCAGCGCCTTCACAATCAGCCACGCGCCCAGCGAGATCAGCACGCCGCGAATCATCAGCATCGAATTGAAGTTCCATCCGAACGCCACAAACGTGATCACCACGCCCACCATGTAGATCTCGCCAAAGAATCCCTGCATCCACTGCGCGCGTCTCCCCGCAGCCGCAACCTGCGGCGTCGGCGACGGCAGAAACCGCGGCACCGCCTTGCGATACTCCACATACGGCTCACCAAATCGCTGCGCTAGAAACGGCTCCTCCGCCAGCGCCAGCCGCACCTCAAACAACCAGATCAGCGCGACGCAAAAGATCGCTCCAGTCGGCGGCATCAGAATCGCCAGCCCGACAATATGCAGAATCGTCCCTAGATACAGCGGGTTCCGCGTCCTGCGATACGGCCCATCCGCCAGCATCGCCTCGCCATGCATCTCGCGCGACTGCACCACGCTCGCGCCCACATACGACGCGCCCCAGATGCGCAGCCACGCTCCCAGCGTCACCAGCACAATCGCGACGATCAGCACCGCATTCGTCGCCGCCACAAACGACAGCAACCCCGTCCGCGACATCCACGACGCCAGCACCAGCCACGTCCGCAGCCGCGTCCATCCCAGCGCCTCGCACCACGGCGCCCAGAACCCCAGGCAAATGATCACCGCATGCAGAAAAAATCGAAACTTATATTCAAACCTTGTCGCACGCATGAAAGCAGCACTCATCAGAAACTATCCACCCTCACTTCACCATCGTTCGCGCCGGGATCTCGCACCAGTCTAGGTCAAATTCCTACACATCACAGCCTTGCTTTTTGTCTTGGCCTTTGTATTGGCCTTTGCCTTTGCCTTATTCACTACTCACTACTCACTATTCACTGCCTCCGATTACTCACAATCTCCTTCCCTCCACCCTTCGCAATCACATACACCGGCCCAATCCCCTCCGGCAGCTGATTCGGCGGGTCCGTCAACGACTGCCACAAAAAAATCCGCTGCTCTCCCGCCCACTTCTGCGCGAAACTCTCCGGCGTCTCAAAGATCTTCGGCGCATCCGGGAAAAAACTCCCATACCAAAGATTCGAGCTCCTCCCCTCCAGAATATGAATGTCGTTGCGCTTCAGATAAAACCCCAGCGTCGACCCTGACTCATACTCTCCATGAATCGCGACCATATCCTCCGCGCGCACCAATGGCGCAATCTTCTCCGCCAGCTGCGCCGAGCTGATCACCGGCGCAAACGTCTGCAATCCCAAATGCGCCGCCAGCAGAAATCCAAACGCACCCGCCGCCATCGCCCAGTTCGCCCAGCAAGGCCGCGCGCGCTTGCGCAGAATCAGCGACACCAGCGGCCCGCCCACAAGACTCACCGCCGCGATGATCAGCGGCCCGCGAAACAATCCCAGCGCCTCCGCATTCAAATCCAGAAAGTGCCCCATGCTCATCGCGTAGTCGCCCGGATGCTCACTCAGCAGCGCCGCCAGATCGACATTGCCGCTCGGCGTATGCGCATGCAGCAGTACACCCACAGCCGCGCACGCAAACAACACGCCCAGCACCAGCAGCACCTCCGTCGCATGAATCGCCGCCTGCCCAGCCTTGATCAGTGCCAGCGCCTGCTCGTGCTCCACGCCCTTCACAACCACCCTCGCACCTTTCGCTGAGCGCCGCGGCCTGTAATGATCCACCCACGCCAGCCACCCAGCGCCCAGCACCGCCAGCGCCGGAAACGCGGGCAGCACGTAATACTCCTGCCGCGTCGAGAAGGCAAAGAACAGCAGCACAAACGCGGCCCACACCGCGAGCAGCAGCATCCCGCGCCGCCGCAGCGGAAGATCATGCCTGCGAAACTGGCTGCGCCACTTCTCCGAACGCAACGGGAGCGCCCACCCCGCCACCTTAAACCCAAACGCCGACCACGGCATCATCCACACCAGGCACAATCCCCAGAACAACACCAGCGGCACCGTGTCATAGTCATGCGGCACGCGCAGATTCAGATACCGCAGCACATGCTCGTTCATGAAGTAGAACCAGAACCACCCCCGCACATTGCCATCCGTCGGCAGCGGCACAATCCAATGCCCGTGCACAAAATGAAACGGCGTCGGATGCCCCTGCGTCGGATTCGCCAATCCCGCCAGCACATGCCACGGCGCCGCAATCGCCAGGAACACCACCAGCGAACTCCACAGATGCAGCTCTCGCAGCCTCACCAGCGTTCTCTTCCATCCGCGTGCCAGCAGCAGATAGATGACGACGGTCGCCACCGGAAACACAACCCCGATCAACCCCTTGGTCAGCACATTCAGCGCACAGCTAGCTGCAAATCCCCAGCAATAAATCGGGGTGCCCCGTTCATCGCGCGCCTTTTGGCGCGATGAGTGGGCTGGCACTCCATTCGGTGCCCGCTCCACTTCCTCCGCTCTCCAGAAACACCACAACGCCGTCGCGATCCACAGACACACCATCGCGTCCGGAATCGTGATCCTTGTAAAAATAAAAATCCCAAAGCTCGACAGCAGAATCAGCGCCGCATACAGCCCCGCTCTCCCCGACCGAAACATCCTCCGCGCCAGGCTCTCGCACACCAGCGCCAGCGCCAGCACCGCAAAGGCCAGCGGCAACCTCACCGCAACGGTGCGCGCCACCGCCCCCGTAAGCCCCGGGGTCCCCGGCGAACTTGTTCGCTGGGGTGTGAGCCCCGGGGTCCGCGGCGAACTTGTTCGCTGGGGTATAAGTCCCACCGCGTCAAACGCCTTCAGCCCCGCGGCCATCGACCAGTACAGCAGCGGCGCCTTCTCCAGATACCGAATCCCATTCGCATACAGCGTCACGTAGTCATGGCGCAGCAGCATCTCGCGCGCCACCTCCGCATGCACCGAGTCCGCATCATCCAGCAGCGGCGGCCTTACCAGCGCAAAGCTCGCGTAGAACCCGGCCCACAACACTACAATCCACGCCAGCACCGCACGCGCACGCCGCGGCGTCTCTAGCGTCTTCTCCGTCCTCACTTGAACCGCATCCACCCCTCAAGTCTAAGGGCCCCGCACAAACGCCCCTGCGGACCTGAAGCAAGCCGGGTGATGTTGAGAAATTGTGGCTCTCGCTACGTAGGTGTAGCATTCGGGGGAATGAACTCACTGCGGGGCAAATACCCACGCATTCGCTGGTTCGCCCTAGCCCAAGTGATCGCAGTTGCGCTCTTCGCTCCAAGCGAATATGTCAGCATGTTCCGAGATCACGAGAGTCCGCTTCTTATCGTGTGGGTGACCGCCTTAGGAATTGGCTGGAACGGAATGCTTCTAAAGTTTTGGTGGGCGACACGGTCAATCTCGAAAGAGGACTCCATGGCCTCGCTCGGAAACTCGAACTGAGGACCACCCCTTTCCTCTGCCGCCGCTGCGTTCTCGTTCGTACTCTCTGCTTTAGCCTCGCTCTCTACCGCTTGCCTCCTTTCCCGTAAACTCATCCCCAATGCCCCGCATGCGCCCCATCGCCGCCGGCCGCGCGCCTGAACTCGTGCAGCTCGATGCCGCCGCAAAACCCGGCCCGCCCACCGACTTCATCTACAACGACTGGTACCCCGCGCTCCGCTCATCTGACCTCCGCGAACCGCGCACCACCACGCTGCTCAACATCCCGCTCCTCATCGGCCGCAAGCGCGATAACTCCCTCTTCGCCCTGCGCGACCTCTGCCCGCACCGCGGCATCCCACTCTCCGCCGGCTGGTTCGACGGCAACACCGTCCAGTGCAAATACCACGGCTGGCGCTTCGAGCCCTGCTCAGGCCGCTGCGAACAGATCCCCTCCCTCACCACGCACGACTCGCTCGAGCCCACCCGCATCTTCGCCAACGCCTTCCCCGTCGCCGAGCGTGACGGCTACGCCTGGGTCTACATCCCCGCCCCCGGCGCCGGCCGCGTCGACATCACCGACGTAAACGTTCCGCCCCTCCCATCACTCCCGAAGTTCACAAAAAAGTTCCGCACCGCACATCTCTCCGCCGACCTCCCCTGCAACGTCGACCACGGCATCATCGGCCTCATGGACCCCGCGCACGGGCCCTTCGTTCACCGCGCCTGGTGGTGGCGCTCCGCCTCCTCCATCCACGAAAAAACCAAGCGCTTCGAACCCATCACTTCCCCCGACGGCGACCACGACGGCTTCCGCATGTCGCCGCACGCACCCAGCTCCAACTCCGCGCCCTACAAACTCCTCGGCCGCCCCGTCACCACCATCGACTTCACCCTCCCCAACCGCCGCACCGAAACCATCGCCGCTACCCGCTCCGGCCGCATCTTCACTCCCGAAGACTCCACCCACGGAGAACGGACAACGGAGAACGGACAACATTCCGAGACCCTCCGCTGGTTCTCCTCCCTCACCACCGTCACCCCCATCACACCCTTCACCTGCCGCATCGACGTCGTCGCCGCCTGGAACATCGCCTACTACATCCCCTTCGTCACCTCGCTCGTCCGCCTCTTCGGCGCCCGCTTCGTCGCCCAAGACCAGCAAACCATGGTCGAGCAGTCCCGCGGCCTCCGCTCCAACCCCGGCCTCATGCTCATCGACGACGCCGACAAACCCGCCAAGTGGTACTTCGCCCTCAAGCAGCGCCGCCTCACCGGCACCGGCCCCCACCCGCTCCCCGGTCCCCAGGAACTCCACTGGCGCAGCTAACCCCACCAGCACGCGCAGCTAATCGCCTCGCCCAGCGACACAACACGCCTCGCAAAATTTTTCTCTTCCCGCGACCCACTCCCGCAGTACCCTTGGTGCGCAATCACGCACGTAACCAGCACGCGTCCCACATCCATCTCCGGGTGCCCAATGGTCCTCCGTCGAGCCGTCCCTCTCTCCCTGTCTCTTCTCCTCTCGCTCGCAATCGCCGGCTGCGGCTCCGCCCCCAACACCTGGCACTCCATCCCCGTCATCAACTCACAACCGTCCGGCAGCGTCCACGGCGGCCAGCAGCCCGTCGTCGGCGCCACCATCCAGCTCTACACCGTCGGCACCACCGGCGACGCCTCCGCCGCCACGCCGCTCCTCACCTCCACCGTCACCTCCGACTCCACCGGCAGCTTCACCATCACCGGCCTCTACTCCTGCACCTCCGCCACCCAGGTCTACATCGTCGCCACCGGCGGCAACCCCGGCCTCTCCACCACCAATCCCGACATCGCCCTCATGGCCGCGCTCGGCCCCTGCTCCTCCCTCACGCCCTCCACCTTCATCAACATTGACGAGCTCACCACCGTCGCCGCCGTCTCCGCGCTCGCGCCCTACATGCACTCCGCCGCCACCATCGGCTCCTCCTCCACCGACGCATCCTCCCTCGCCTCCGCCTTCTCCCTCGCCAACCAGTTCGTCAACACCACCACCGGCCTCGCCCCCGGCACCGGCATCCCCGCCGGCTACACCGACCCCATCGCCCAACTCAACACCCTCGCCGACATCGTCTCCGCCTGCATCAACTCCACCGGCGGCGCCGCCGGCGACGGCTCCCTCTGCGGCCAACTCTTCACCCTCACCACCATCTCGCCCAACCCCGCCCCCACCAACACCATCGCCGCGCTCCTCAACCTCGCCAACAATCCCACGCAGAACACCGCCGCGCTCTTCGCCCTCACCCCACCCACACCGCCCTTCCAGCCCACCCTTACTGCGGCCCCGTCCGACTTCCTCATCGTCCTCATCCCACCCGCCGCAACCACCAGCCTCGAGATCACACCCTCCTCCATCAGCTTCCCCGACACCGCCGTCAACACCTCCTCGCAGCCCGTCACCGTCACTCTGCAAAACACCGGCAGCACCTCCATCTCCCTCACCTCCATCGCCATCTCCGGAACCAACAGCTCTGACTTCTCCATCACCAACCCCACCTGCGGCTCGTCCCTGAACGCCGGTGCCTTCTGCTCCGCCCAGATCGTCGCCAAGCCCTCCGCCAGCGGCTCCCGCTCGGCCAGCTTCGTCGTCACCTCCAGCGCGCCCAGCTCGCCGCAATCCCTCCCACTCACCGTCAAGGGCACCGTCCCCGCCGGCTCCGTCACCCTCACCTCCTCCGCCAGCTTCACCATCCTCGGCGCGCTTCAGGACCTCACCCTCACCAACCAGAACAGCACCGCCGTCAACATCGCCTCCGTCACCGAGACCGACTCTGGCGGCACGGCGCCTTACTTCGAAATCGCCGCCAACAACTGCGGCGCCTCGCTCGCCGCGCAATCCTCCTGCACCATCACTGTCCTGTCGTCCAACTCACCCACCGGCTCGCAACCCACGACCGTCACCGGCGCCCTCAATGTCGCCGACGACGCCGGCACCCAGACCGCCGCCCTCACCTCCGCCGACGTCTACGCGATCGAGGTGCAGAACGGTCTCCTCACCGCTCCCTTCTCCGGCATTCTCTCCATTCCCGCCACGCGCATAAACTCGCCGCAGAACGGAACAACGATCTACTACACTCCCTGGGTCTCCAGCGCCATCGCGCCACCACTTGCTCTCACCCTCAGCGGCGCCAACCCCAGCGACTTCGCCGCATCCGCTATCAGCCCCGGTGCATCCGGGCCTGCCACCACATGCCCTGACGTCTATGGCTATGGCGAGCAGTGCAAGATCACCTTTGACTCCAGGCCCACAGCCGCCGGCCCA
>Ga0070741_10003908_pt1 | contig 35806 bp, 30 predicted proteins | sample Coa_R1_4_FD_66440 | JGI IMG/M metagenome (GOLD analysis project Ga0070741, IMG submission 66440) | Surface soil microbial communities from Centralia Pennsylvania, which are recovering from an underground coalmine fire - Coalmine... | ecosystem: Environmental > Terrestrial > Soil > Unclassified ... | reverse complement strand
GCGAAAGCTCAAGGAGTCGAAGCACCCCTACCCGCACTACAATCTTTAATCCAGGGATACCAATCCCTACTTAAATCCAGCCAGTGCGGATTTACCGATTCAATCAGAGCAATCTTCTTGCTGCGGCGCCATTCCTTGAGTTGCTTTTCGCGATTGATTGCTTTCTACGAGTAGCTGCGATGGTCTGATGGCATGGGTGAGGTAGGGGTCCTTCGAATCGGTTCTTCTTCGCAGAGCGAAGAAGAACTCTCCCTCAGAATGACACTATTAGGGAGAACGATTAAAGCGGTGATACATATCACATATAGAATTAGCAATCTGACTCAACCCTGTCATGCTGAGCGAAGTTGAGCTTTCGCTCGCGAAAGCTCAAGGAGTCGAAGCACCCCTACCCGCACTACAATCTTTAATCCAGGGATACCAATCCCTACTTAAATCCAGCCAGTGCGGATTTACCGATTCAATCAGTGCAATTTTCTTGCTGCGTCGCCATCCCTTGAGTTGCTTTTCGCGATTGATTGCCTTCTCGACTTGATCGAACGATTCCCAATAGAGCAGCCGTTCAATATTATGCTCGTCCGTAAAGCCCTCCATCCGATGAAATTTATGCTCGAAAACGCGACGATGCAGATTGCCAGTCATCCCGATGTAAAGTGTGCCGGAGAGACTGCCTAGGATGTATATGCAGTAGCTGCGATGGTCTGACGGCATGGGTAAAGTAGGGGTCCTTCGAATCGGTCCTTCATCGCTTCGCGAAGAAGAACTCTCCCTCAGGATGACATTAGTGGGTGGGAATTATTAAAGCGGTGATACATATCACTACTATCGGTCCGCTGATCGTTTCCCAAAATGGTGCGACATTTTGCTTTGAGGGAGTCATGCTCAACCCCAAAATGTTAACGCCGTTCCTAAATAGTACTTAAGACATTCTCGTACATACCAGAACCTACGTACAATGTTCCCGTGGGAACATTACGCGCTTCTTCGGACGCACCCAAAACGCAAGTAGCAACGCTCACACCCTTAACTCCACCACCGTTGCTCCTCCTCCGCCTTCGTTCTGTTCTGGCTCTTTTACCGACTCTACATGCGGATGCTTCTGCAAATACTGCCGCAATGCCTTTCGCAATATTCCCATGCCGCTGCCGTGTACCACGCGCACTCGCGGCAGTCCCGCCAGGAATGCCCGGTCTACAAACTTCTCTACTTCTCGTGTTGCATCGTCGACGTTGTAGCCAATCACATTGATTTCTGATGGTGCGCCTTGGCCTTCGCTCTCCAGCGACACTGAAATCCCGCGAGCCCACGCCGCTTTCACTGGAGACTCAGCCACTCGCGCCAACACTTCGGCGATGTCGTCGCGCGCGATCTTCATCTTCATCATGCCGACTTCAACTTCGAAGTGGCTATCATCAATCCTGCGCAGGATCCTTGCGGGCCGCCCAACTGATTTGAGCTTAACTGTATCCCCTTCGGAGACATGCTTCACCAGTTGCGGTTGCGCATGCGGATCGCCTTCGTCTGCTCCCGTTGCATGTGCAACGACCATCGAATTGAATTGTTCGCTAAACTCACGCCGCAATTTGGAGATACGTCGCTCGGCGTCTTTCGATAGCTTCTGCGCCGCTGCGCGATCCTGAATTGCGTTTACGGTTTCACGCGCATGATATTCAAAATCTCGCAATAAGGATTCGAGTTTCTTTTCGAGCTCTTTGATTTTTACCTGCTGTTCTTTCTTCCCCTCAGCGGCAAGCCGCGCCTTCTCACGATCGAGTTCCTCTTCGCGTGTACGCAAGCGGAATCGTTCAGCCTCGGCCTCACGCAAGTCTGCATGTAAGCGGTCGAGAAATTCTCCGACATCACGCGCCTGCGTTCCCAATCGTCCGCGAGCCGATTCGATGATCGAAGGATTCAATCCCAACCGCTGCGCAATGTTGATGCCCGCCGAAGCCCCCGGCACTCCGATCTTCAATTCATATGTGGGCTGGAGTGTGGCTTCGTTGAATCCCACGGACGCGTTCACGACACCGGAAGTATTTGCGCCAAAGACTTTCAAAGAAGTGTGATGCGTAGAGATGATGGTGATGCATCCGATGCGGCGGAAATGCTCAGCAATCGCAACGGCCAGAGCCGCGCCTTCTTCGGGATCAGTCGCCGATCCGAGTTCGTCGAGTAACACCAAGGAGTGTGGCGTCGCCGTTTTCGAAATGAAATCAATGTTGGTGACGTGGGCCGAGAAGGTCGAAAGGTTCTGCTCGATTGATTGATAATCTCCAATGTCCGCCAACACTGCATCGAAGATGGGAAGCTCGGCGCGCTCGGCGGGAACGGGGATTCCGGACTGGGCCATCAGCGCGAGAAGTCCTGTTGTCTTCAGACCGACGGTTTTGCCTCCGGTGTTGGGGCCTGTGATGACGAGCTCGCGCTGCTCGCCTTCGAGTTCGATGATGACAGGTACGATGTGTCCGTTCTTTGCTTTGAGATTGCGTTCAAGCAGCGGATGACGGGCATTGCGGAGAATGAGCCGAGCGTCGCTCGGCCCGGACAGCCGAGGGCGGCTGTCCCTACGTGAGTCTGCCGAGGAAGGCGTGTTGTCAAAGATTACGGGAACGCAGTTGTAATCTTCCGCGAAGCGCGCCTTGGCGAATTGCAACTCTAACTCTTCGAGAACCTGCTGTGCGCTGAGAATTGCTTCGGCGTATTCGCCGATGCGACGGGTCATCTCCAGTAATATGCGGTGAATTTCCGCCAGTTCTTCATCGAACAGCCGCACCAGTTCGTTGTTTTGTTCGATGGTTTCAAGCGGCTCTACGAATACCGTCTGCCCGCTGGAGCTTGCGCCGTGTACCACTCCATTCACGCGCCGTTTTTGTTCGACCTTTACCGGAATGACGAATCGCTCTCCGCGAATCGTGATGAGTTCGTCCTGTACTGCGCCGCCTTCGGACAAACGGCGCAAATAGCCTCGCAACGAATCCTGAATCACACGTCGCTGCTTCTCCATCTCACGACGGATGCGCGCAAGCTCAGGAGAGGCGCGGTCTTCGAGCGTCCCATCCGGTTGGATCTTATTTCGAAAACCGCGCAAGAAGTCTGTGAAGTCTGGAATTTCAGAGGAGAGTTGTGCGACAGTTTTCCATTCCACCTTCATCGCGGCTGGTGGGCTCAGCGCAGTCTTCCGCCATTCCGCAGCGCGATCGACGATCAGGATCACGTCGCGAATTTCTTCTGTTTCCAGCGCAGCTCCAGCGATACGCGATTTCTCCAGAATAGTTGTTGCAACGAGCAATCCGGAGAAGTCGAAGCGTCCTCCAACGCGGCGGAACTCTCGAATCTCAGAGGTAAGTCGCTGCTGATTTTCAATCCATTCACGGTCAGTGGAAGGCGCGAGATTGGAGATACGTCTTTGGCCGAGGGGCGAGGAAGCGTATCCGCGCAGGAGATCGCGCAGGGACTCAAATTCCAGCACTCGGGCGCTGGTATGGAGAAGAGACTGCATTGGATTCATGGTACAAGAACAAGGGAAAAACATTCTCGCATCCCACCCTTGCGCACAAAACGCGCAAGAATGGGCCACCCCGGTAAAGTCAGTCGAAGGACGTATCCTCGCCTCCCCACCCTTGCAAAGTACCCAAGGATGGGGCACCCTCATATTTATGGCTTTCCCAATCACACGTTTTCGACGCTTGCGCCAGAACGAAACCCTGCGGGCCATGGTACGGGAAACTCGGCTCACGCCCGAGGCTTTTATCTATCCTCTATTTATTTGTCCTGGTGAAGGAGTTCGCAAAGAGATCCGCTCCATGCCGGGGGTCTTCAATCTTTCTGTTGATGAGGCCGTCAAAGAGGCTCGAGAGACTTATTCTCTGGGAGTGCCTGCGGTGATTTTGTTTGGACTTCCCGAGAAGAAAGACGAAGTAGCGACTGGCGCGTGGTCGGAGAACGGAATTGTGCAGCAGGCGGCGCGTGCCATCAAGCGCGAAGTTCCTGATCTTGTGATCATGGGCGACGTTTGCCTTTGTGAGTATATGTCGCATGGGCACTGTGGAATCGTCCGCACTACGCCGCAGTCAATTGGAGCGGCAGTTGCTATGCCGCCTGCCGTCGGCACGAATTACGAAATCGTCAATGATGCGACACTCGAACTGCTGGCCCGAACGTCTGTCTCGTTGGCGCAAGCTGGCGTCGACGTTATCGCCCCATCTGACATGATGGACGGACGCGTCGGCGCGATCCGCAAAGCTCTCGATCAAGCTGGGCTCACCAACACTCCTATTCTTTCTTACGCCGCGAAATTCGCCTCGGGATTCTACGGTCCATTTCGCGAAGCTGCCGACTCGGCTCCGCAATTCGGAGATCGCCGTTCTTACCAGATGGATGGAGCGAACTTGCGGGAAGCTATGCGCGAGATCGAAGCTGACATCGAAGAAGGCGCAGATATGATTATGGTGAAACCCGCGATGCCGTATCTCGATGTGATTGCGGAAGCGCGCCGCCGTTTTGATTTGCCGCTCGCGGCCTATCAGGTATCAGGTGAGTACGCGATGATCGAGGCCGCTGCCCGCAACGGGTGGATCGAGCGCGAGCGCGTCATCATGGAATCGCTGATCTCGATTCGCCGAGCTGGAGCCAATACAATTTTGACGTACTATGCGAAAGAAGCGGCGAAGCTACTGGCCGCTTGATAGTTGGTGGATGCTTCCCATGAAGCCCAGTAATTCTGAAGAAATTCCGGGTAGAGGGTTTATCGCCACGCGGTTGCAGTAAGCTTCAATTGCGAATTCATCAACGTTTAATCTGCCTGCAACAATCCTGAAACACGATCTGCTCAAACTTTTAGCAATCGTGTCTTCATCTACAAACAATCCAGTACGGGTGAATTTGGGAGTACCCGCTACCGAGCCGTGGGCGGGGAAGGCCCTGATCTTTGTAGTTGAAGATGAAGCCGATATCGCCCGCCTGATCTGCTTCCATCTCGACAGCGCAGGCTACTCTACGCATTGGTTCCCAAGTTCAACGGGAGTGGTTGAACAGGCAATGAAAGAGCTTCCGGCTCTATTCCTGCTAGATATTATGATCCCCGGCAGCGACGGCCTTGAGCTTTGTAGGCATCTTCGACAAAGCAAACCTCTTGCCGGTGCGCACATCATCTTCCTGACTGCAAAATCCGGAGAGTCGGACCGTGTGAAAGGGCTTGAACTTGGCGGCGACGATTACATCAGCAAGCCGTTCAGCCCGCGAGAACTAGTGGCGAGAGTGCGAGCTGTGCTTCGTCGCTCACGAGAGTCAGTTCAGCCGGAAGTCTTGAATCTGGGAGAAGTAGAAATTGACAGCTCCTCAATGATTCTCAAGGTGAGCGGCCGCGCTGTACCAACCACTACGCGTGAATTCCGCCTGCTGGATTATTTTGCCCGCCATACGGGACGCGTTTTTACTCGCGATCAACTGCTCGATGCGGTGTGGTCGGAGGGGTCTTTTGTGACTCCGCGTTCAGTGGATGTTTACGTGCGCCGTTTGCGAGAAAAGATAGAAGTGGACGCGGAGAATCCTTTGTACCTGAAAACTGTACGAGGAATCGGATATCGGTTCGACACTCCGAAGTAACGACTTCCTCGCTCCGTAGACCTGAACACTACGCACAGTTTTCATTCATCAAAGCAGGTTCGCGATGGGCGATGGTTGAAGAATAAAGAACTTTTTCTGTGGTAATGCGGCTGGCCTTGCGAATTTCTTCTGCAATTTTAGCCAATGCCTGGTTTCTACCAGCAGGTTCTTCAGCCGCAATCACCGAACTGGCAGCCAGAGTGAAAAGTAAAGCGTCCTCTTGCTTGTCGAAATAAAGCACAACTTGACTTGCTGCCATAGCGACCTCCGGTACAGATTGTGAAGGTCAATCATAAGGAAAATCCAGAGTACGTTGACGGTACTCTTTTGGTGCATGCTGACTCGAAAGTGCAGGCAAGCGCGATGGTTTCGCCAGCCGCGCCAAATGCCAGCCAGTAGCCGAAAAGTGCTACATTAAATGATTCATGTCCGCTCCCGAATCACGCTTTGTTAAAGCCTGTAAGTCGTTGCCGGTTGACCGTGCTCCCGTTTGGTTTATGCGCCAGGCAGGCCGTTATATGCCGGAGTATCGGGCAGTACGGAAGCGATATTCACTGATTGAGATTTGTAAGAAGCCCGAGATCGCAGCGGAAGTGACCATAACCGCCGCAGAATTCTTGAAGGTCGACGCAGCAATTATCTTTGCAGATCTCTTGTTGCCATTTGAAGTCATGGGGTTGCCGTTCCATTTTAGAGCTGGTGAAGGGCCAGTAATAGAAAAGCCGATACGCGTGGCGCAAGACATTGCTAATTTGCGCACGGATCGAGCTGCTGATTTGGGATACGTTTCTGAAGCCGTAAGACTGGTTTGCAATCACTTCGGAACAAGCCTTCCGGTGATCGGCTTCTGCGGAGCACCTTTTACATTAGCCAGCTACATGATCGAAGGCGGCAGCTCTCGCAACTATATTCATACAAAGAAAATGATGTATGACTCTCCAGGCGCATGGGATGAACTTATGCGAAAGTTGGTGGAGGTCACGGCGGCATACGCGAGTGAACAGGCGAGGGCAGGAGCGGACGTTATTCAGATTTTTGATAGTTGGGTGGGTTGTTTAAGCGTTGAGGATTATCGCCAGTATGTGCTTCCGCGCACGACTCGGCTTGTGAAAGCTTTACAGAAAACCGGTGCTCCTGTCATCTATTTCGGTACGGACAGCGCTACTCTGCTGACTTCCATGAAAGAAACTGGAGCGGATGTTATTGGATTAGACTGGCGAATCCAGTTGGATGAAGGGTGGGAGCGCATCGGCCATGATCGCGGCGTGCAAGGCAATCTGGACCCGGTGGTACTTTTCGCGGATTGGAAAGAAGTCAAATCGCGGGCTGAGGATATTCTGAATCGCGCTGCTGGGCGGCCCGGGCATATTTTTAATCTGGGTCACGGCATTCTTCCGGAGACTCCGGTTGAAAACGTGAAGGCCCTAGCCCGGTTTGTTCAGGAATACTCAGCAAAATCCGCCACCGTCCTTTAGTGGAGAAGTTATTTGGCTATCCCGAAGAATACGGCCGTTCTCCTTCTCGCCCACGGTAGTCCTGACTCTGTTGATGAAGTACCGGAATTTCTTTTGCAAGTCACCGGAGGGCGTACTCTCCCAGAGCAAGTGATTGAAGAAGTGAAGCATCGTTACGGCTTGATTGGGCAATCACCGCTTACTTGCTGGACGCGCGAGCAGGGTGACCGGCTTTTCCGGGAACTCGGATTGCCGGTTTACATTGGAATGAGGAATTGGAAGCCGTTCATCGCGGACGCGGTACGGTCGATGAGTGAAGCGGGAATCACGAGGGTGATCGCGATCTGTCTGGCTCCGCAGAATTCGCGGACAAGCGTGGGCCTTTACCGTAATGTGCTTAACAAAGCGATCAACGATTACTTAACCGGAGTTTCCTGTGAAGTTGATTTCGTCGAAGCATGGCACAGCCACCCTTTCTTGATCAAGGCATTTGCCGAAAAATTGCTTTCCGGCTGGAGTGATGCGTGTCGTGAGATGAAATCAAGTGTACCGGTAATTTTCACGGCGCATAGCGTCCCGCAACGAACTATTGCAGACGGTGACCCATACGAAACACAGGCCAAAGAGACTGCTGCCCTGGTCGCTCGAGAAATACTGCTTAGAGACGACGACTGGACTTTTGCATTTCAAAGCCAAGGCATGTCGGGCGGTGCATGGCTTGGCCCTACCGTGGAAGAAACGATTCTTAGCCTGAAAGCAGAGGGGCACGAATCCGTGTTTGTTCAACCCGTTGGATTTGTTTGTGATCACGTAGAGGTGCTCTACGATATTGATATTGCGTTCAAGCAATTCGCCAAGGGAGAAAACATGGTTCTGTTCCGGTCAGAATCTTTGAACGGATCGCCTCTACTGACCGCTGCGCTGGCTGATATTGTCCGTTCCCGAATGAACCTAAATTAATCATGAAACGGATCGCCATTATTGGCGGTGGCATTTCGGGCCTCTCGGCGGCTTTCTTCTTGGATCAGCAGCAGCGCGCCGGAGCGCCACTGGAATATCTGTTATTTGAAGCCAGTCCACGGTTAGGCGGCGTTCTGTCTACAGAACATGTTGAAGATTGCATCCTGGAAGCCGGTCCTGATTCGTTCCTTACTGAAAAGCCATGGGCCAGCGATCTCTGCCGTGAACTCGGCTTGGGCGATCAGCTTATAGGTTCCAACGATGCCGAGCGGAAAACCTACATCCTCGTGAATGGCAGGTTGATTCCGATTCCCGACGGCCTGATGTTCATGGTTCCAACCAAGGTTGTTCCCACTGCGTTCTCGCCGCTATTTTCCCTCGGCACTAAAGTAAGAATGGCGCGAGAGTGGTTTTATCCGAAGCGTGCAGCACGGTTTGCGACAGAAGATGAGTCTGTTGCGTCTTTGGTGGAACGTCATTATGGCGAAGAGGTAGTTGCCCGGTTGGCAGACCCACTGCTTTCTGGAGTGTACGGTGGTGTGGCGAGTGAACTCAGTGTCCGCGCGGTCTTGCCTCGGTTTGCAAAGATGGAACAAGAGTACGGCAGCCTAGGACGGGGCATTTTGGCGACACGAAAAATCGGAAGCCATAAAACCTCGAACCCACGCCGATCGTTATTCACGTCTCTGAGCGGCGGCATGCAGCAGATGGTCAGCGCGATAGTCGCCAGGCTTTCGCCATCCGCGCTGCGCGTGAACACAGCGGTGCAGACTCTTCACCAAGATGAAGGGTGGTTGGTGTCGACGAAAGATGGCACTCAGCGCTTCGACGCTATTATTCTCGCTACGCCGGCCGGTAATGCTGGTGCGCTTTTAAGAAAAGTACACGAGGAGCTTTCGACCGAGCTCACTGGTATACGCTACAGCTCATCGGTAATTGTGAATCTTGTGTACGACAAAACCGTGCGCTCGCAATTACCGCCGGGGTTTGGCTTCCTCGTGCCTCATAGTGAAGGCAAAAACGTTCTCGCAGTTACATTTGTGCATAACAAATTTAATGGCCGTGTTCCTGAAAACCGGGCTCTACTGCGATGCTTCCTGGGTGGAACGCGCAATGAAGGGATTCTCGAAAGCCCAGATAATCAGATCATCAAGCTGGTTCGAGAAGAACTTCAGCAAACACTTGCAATATCCGCCGAGCCTCTCTTAACTCGCGTCTACAAATGGAAGAACGTCATGGCTCAATATTCCGTTGGTCACTTGGATCGCATCAAGAGGATCGCGAGTTTGCAGCGACAATTGCATGGCCTAACGCTTGCAGGCAATGCATACAGCGGTATCGGCGTTCCAGATTGTGTTCGTAACGCGAAGGAAGCCGCTGCTGACGCACTGCGAAAAGTTGGACTAGATCAGCCTGTGTCGCCGCTCTCCTCCGCGGGACGCGCGTAGTTACATGGCCGCGTGGAGTTCAGACTTGGTTTTCCATCCTGAAAACGAACCGGTCGCTGACCAAAAAATTAGCGATTGAACAGACTGCGATGGCTACCACGTTTGCCGCTAAATAATGGATATGCATTGATCCGACAAGAAGCTGCATTAAGGTTATATTTCCCACAACTGAAATCAATCCATTCGACAAATTGAATTTCAAAGCGCGTCCAAATCGCCTCTCACATTTGCGATCAATCCAAGTGAATTTCTCATGCCACATGTAGTTGTGTAGAACCGTAATCTCCACCGCCGCCGCCGTGGCGATTAGATAATGGATATGAAGTCCAGTCTTGAGTACTGCAAGTACGATCAACTGGACCACAATTCCGATTCCGCCAACCGCGTTGAACTTGAGCCAGCGTATTCCGGTTTTGCAGATCTCGCGTCTCATGGGAGACGCTCTTCCATATACAAGCGATAAGTATTTCGGCCAAACGAGAAGATCAGCATGGCCGACATACCTAAAAGTCCAATAATTCCTCCTATGTCGAACAAACGGTAATGAACTTTCAGGACTGTCGGCCAGCGTAGAAGAGCCAGATTGCCAATCGATAGCAGCAGGCGCAATTCCGTGGGGCCGAAGTTCCAGAATGAAAGCTGGAATTCGCCGAGCGTGTAAGTAGCGAGATAAGACTGGATCGATAGCAAGAGGAAAGCAATCAACAATCCAATCGCTATGTAAGGATGCATGTAGCCCGAGAATGCCAATCCGGCCATTAATGCGAGCGCACCGATGCTGTCAATCATGTGATCGACATAAAACCCGTAACGAGGGCGTTGTTTTTGTCGAAGCCGCGCGACAGTGCCATCCAGGCTGTCACCCAACCAGTTGATGGCAAGACAAGCGATGACCCCCATCAACCACCAGTGGTTCCATCGCGAAAGAGCGTAGGCCACGCCCGCTGCGATCTGTCCGGCGAATCCCAATGCGGTTAGGTGATCCGAATTGATTGACTCGGGAATTTTCGTGGCGATCCAGAGTAGAACCCGCTTCTCTGTGTTTGCCAGAAAGCTTTGCTGAAAGCGTGCGGCGTCGCGAAACGAGGAAAGTTGTTTTTGGTTGAGTACTGCGGGATTTATCTGTTCACAAAAGTCGGTCCATGCGTTTTCCATTGCTCCTCCGAAATGTTCTATTCCGGAATTTGCGCTGCCACGTCGAAGTTAGCAATGCACAGTGGATAGCTTGCAGCTCAATTCGCGATAAACAGGTATGCGATTGAAAATGGGAGCCTTGGGGAGCTAGATAATCCGCGCGAAGGATTGCGATTAGGCGATTTTACCCGAAACTTCTTCGATCGCATCGCGCAACTGCTCGGCCGCCCAGTCGATTTGGTCCCGCGTAATAACAGCTGGAGGCGCAATCAAGAGGTGGTCTCCGGTAATGCCGTCGACACATCCCTGCATGGGGTAGACGAGCAGTCCACGCTTGAGTGCCGCTTGGCCGACTTGTCCCGCGAAATTCAACTCTGGAGAGAACGGTTGTTTGGTTGTTTTATTCGCGACAAACTCTACAGCCCACAGCAGGCCGATTCCACGAACATCTCCGACCGCTTCCCGATCGTAAAGACGCTTGAGTGCTGTCCCAAAATTCTCGGCGGCTGAATTGGGGTGGGCAGAGTCGGCTGCTGGAACAAGGCGTTGTTCCTGGATTCGGCGAAGGACCGCCTGTCCCGCTGCCAATGAAATGGGATGAGAGTTATAGGTGAACCCGTGCAGAAATGCTCCGCTGCCATTTGCTATGGCGTCCACGACTCTCTTCGTCATGATCACAGCGCCAAGCGGAGCATATCCGCTCGAAAGGCCTTTCGCGGTGACCAGGATGTCTGGCTTAATTCCCCAATGCTCGACCGCGAAATTCTTTCCCGTACGGCCCATGCCGGTCATCACTTCATCGGCTATTAGAAGGACATCATGCTTGCGGCAGATTTCCGCAATGCTTTTTAGATAACCGGGAGGTGGGGTAACAGCTCCAAGAGTCGCGCCGCTTACCGGCTCGAATATGAATCCGGCTACTGCTCCTTTATTCGCTACGATAGCCGCGTCCAACTCTGCTGCGTACTCTTGTCCGCAGTTTCGGCAACCGTCGGTGCAGTCGTAGTTGCATCTGTAGCAGTAGGGAACACCAATGTGGGTGAACTCCCGTACCATTGGAAGATAGATGTCTCGTCGTCGTTTATTCCCAGAAACCGAGAGTGCTCCCAGTGTTGAGCCGTGATAGCTTTGCGTGCGGCTTAATATTTGATGCCGTCCGTTTTCGCCGATTTCGCTTTGATACTGCCGGGCTAGCTTCAGAGCGGTCTCGACTGCTTCCGAACCTCCGCAGGTGAAGTACACAGCGCCGCCGAGGAAATTCGCCCCCGCAAAGTCGAGAAGCTCCTGGGCATAAGCTTCGGCAATTGGAGTTGTAAATTGGCTTGTGTGTACAAACTCGAGGCTTCTTGCCTGTTCGGCCATGGCGGCTGGAATCTCGGCAACTCCGTGTCCAATGAAATTCACTACCGCTGAACCGGAGAAGTCCAGATACCGCTTACCACTTTCATCCCACAGGTAGACTCCCTCGCCCCGCACAGCCAAAGGAAATGTTTTACGGAATGAACGCCGCAGCAGAGCGGGACGCGAAGGAACCGAAACTAAAGAATGCGGCACGAAACGAATTATCCGGTGCAGGGCATGAAGCTGTCAAAGCGCCAAGCTGCAATGCCGCAATTGCGAAATAAGCGTTACTTCCCAAGACGAGCGTGGGCAGATGAACCATCCGCGTATCTGCTTATCGTTATGCGAGCATGTAAAATCGGCTCTGGATGCCGGATTCTCCGAATATTCCTGAAGTAATTCCCGCGAGCCTCGCTACGCGCGCATTGCGCCTGTTTCGGCCATCGCACCAGCACACCGCATTTTCCGCAACTTTATTGCTGATGTCCGCGGTTATGCTCTCCCGGGTCATTGGCTACGTGCGAGAGATGTACATTGCATGGGCATTCGGTGCGGGAGCTCTTACGGATGCTTACAATGCTGGCTTCACCATCCCCGATTTTCTGAATTACATTCTTGCGGGTGGCACGGTTTCGATCACGTTCATCTCCATCTACACACGATTCCTTGCGGAGAAAAAAGAAGACGAGGCACAAAAAACTTTCTCAGTGATTGTCACGGTAATGACGACTGTGCTTCTCGCCGGAATCGTCATTGCTGAGATCTTTGCACCCGAGATTTGCCGCTGGTGGTTTAGCGGCTTTACCTCCGAGCAGCTTGCGTTATGCGTTCATTTAACCCGCATTCTTTTACCTGCCCAGATTTTCTTTTATGTCGGTGGGGTTGTTTCCGCTGTTTTGCTTTCTCGCCGGTTATTCCTTTTTCCCGCATTCGGACCACTGCTCTATAACGCATTCATTATTCTTGGAGGCATTTTTCTTTCGCGTCGGCTGGGGATCTCTTCACTCGCATATGGCGCACTGATTGGCAGTTTCATTGGGCCTTTTCTGGTGAATGCAATTGGAGCCGCGCGCGTCGGCACCGGTTACAGCTTTTCATTCGATACAAAAAACAAAGCTTTCCGCGAGTGGGTCCGTCTCACTATTCCTCTCATGTTGGGAGTGTCGCTGGTAACGGCTGATGATTGGATCCTTCGCCATTTCGCATCAAGCGGAGTGGGCGTCATCACACGCTTGAATTATGCAAAGCGTCTATTTACAGTCCCGATCGCCATATTAGGCCAAGCGACCGGACAGGCCTCTCTGCCATTCTTTGCGCGGCTGTTCGGGGAAAAGCGTACTCAGGAATTCACGGAAGCGGTGAATGGTTCGGTTTACCGAGTCATTGCCGCGGCTCTTCTGTTCACCAGTTGGATGATGGCCGCATCGCTCCCCTTGATTGATTTACTTTACCGCAGGGGGCACTTTGTTTTCTCCGATAGCCAGCAAACAGCAACTTACTTCTTTTTATTTTCACTCTCACTCCCATTCTGGTCGGCGCAGGCTTTGTACGCGCGTGCTTTTTATGCGACGGGCAACACGCTCACTCCAATGATCGCAAGTACCTTGATCACTCTGGGTTCGCTCCCCTTATATTCCGCGCTTTTCCACGTTTATTCGGCGGAGGGGCTTGCTGTGGCATCGGATCTGGGAATTATGGCGAACTGTCTAGCCATGGCCATCCTTCTTCGCCAACGTAAGCTGGTAACAACTGGACAACTCAAATGGAATGAACTAAGTAAGGCTGGAATCACTGCAGTAGTTGCAGGGGTTCTCGCCTATGCAGTCGCGAAACATGTACTAGTAAACAATAGCAAGAGGGCAGACCTCGAAGCCCTTGGCTTGTTGACGATCACATGGGCAGCCGCCGCAACCGCGGGCTTATGGATCACTCGTTCGGAACTGCCACGCGATTTATTGCGGCGCAAATCAACAACCTACCCGCGCGCAGTTGAGTTGCAAACGGAAGAGTTATCCACCGGGAGCGAACCGTAGATTCCATGTTTACGGCATGTCGAAGCCGCCGCTAAATTGCTGTATGGCACTGTAGCACTCACAGGCGGATTCTTCGAGTTCAGCGCGATTAATGATCTTTACTGTGCCTCGTAAATTTTCAATAACACCCGCCCGTTGAAGAATTCCCGCAGCCAGGCTGACGCTTGGGCGTCCCGTGCCGAGCATTTGTGCAAGAAACTCATGCGTGATGGGAAGAAGTTCAGAGTCAACCCGGTCCTGACACATTAACAACCAGCGCGCGAGACGCTGTTCGATTTCATGCAAACGGTTACAAGCGGCAATTTGCGCGATCTGCAATCCTTGGATCAGCACATAACGGTTCAAAATTAACCGCAACTCTGGTGCGGATTGTAGTATTTCCCCTAACGCCGAGGATTTTATCCTCAATCCTTGTCCGGCTATTTGGGTAATTGCACGGTAAGGCCCCTGCCTCAATCCGACCGCCAGTGGCGTCCCGATCATTCCTTCTTTGCCCACAATCGCAACTTCCACGCTTTTTCCGTCCTGCGTCAGCACGACCAGCGAAACTAATCCTTCATTCAGAAAATATCCAAAGTCGATTCGACGCCCCGTTTCCTGCAAGATCAGTTGCGATGAAAGCTCCACAAGTTCCAGGTGGGGACGAAGCAGCGCATATTCCTGAGCAGGAATAGAAAGTAGAACGATATTTCGGACTGGTCGCCCGGAAAGATCAGTCCGCTTTGCGAGCTGTGAAGACGCCGACGATTTGTTACGCGAACTAGAAGTTTTATGAATACGTTCCAAGCAGTTTTCCTTGCAAACTGCACGCCCTGATACTTGACGAGAATGTGAACGTAGCCTAAGTGCGATAAAAATCTTTGTCTGTTCGTCAGCGAACCAACTATGGAGAGATAGTTACTACCGGAGGCCGAGACCGCCATTGAAATTTTGTATGATGCCATAACACTCGCAAGCCACACTTTCCAGTTGCTTGCGATTGATAATCTTTACGGTGCCGCGAAGATTATCAATTATTCCAGCTTGTTCCAACATGCCAGCCGCCAAGCTCACGCTGGGCCGGCCGGTTCCCAGCATTTGGGCAAGAAATTCGTGAGTTAAATGAAGATTTTGCGTGTCAACCCGATCCTGACACATTAATAACCAACGCGCGAGACGTTGTTCAATTTCATGCAAGCGATTACAGGCTGCGATTTGAGCGACTTGTAATCCGTGAAGAAGAGCAAAGCGATTGAGTTCCAAACGCAACTGCGGTGCGAGTGGGAGGATTTCCGCCAGGGTTTCTGCCCTTAAGCGAACGCCACTTCCAGCGATTTGCATAATTCCGCGCCATAGGCCACGTTGCAGGCCAACAATAAGAGGCATTCCGACCATCCCCTCGCGGCCCACAATACCTACCTCAACACTTCTACCATCATTGGTGAGAACTACGAGTGAAGTCATTCCATCGTTTACAAAGTAGCCATAATCGAGCCGTTCACCCGGCTCATGCAGAACACGATGCTGAGGAAGATCTACGGTTTCGAGATGAGGACGTATCAGTTGGAACTCATCATCAGGAATGGAAAGCAGAATGATGTTACGAATAGCGCCACCCGCTGGATCCGTTCTTTCACCCGCGAGGACAGGGCAAATGGTGAGCGGTGTCGATGGTTTCGCGATGGTGATATTTGCAATAGCCAAGGCTACTCTCTCCAAATTAATTCATTGGGCTTGGATGCTGAGAGGCTGCTCTGGTTGTAAGCCGAAAAATCTGTATTAAGGGTTAAAACTTTACTGATATTAATCAGGGGAGGATTTGTAGCGGATCGCAGAAAAAAACGAGCCTCCGAATCCTATTACTCAGGAGGCTCGTCGTGTTTTGAAGCAGAAATTAAGCGCGCGCTGCGGCGACTTCCGTTGTCACCGATGAAGATGCAGCTTTGGATTCCTCTCCATTCGCCTTCTGTCCAGCCTTGCGAATGTCGATACCACCCTTAAAAAATGCGCCATCTTCGATGGAAATTCGAGCTGCAACAACATCGCCTGTTAGGGAGCCGTCGCTACGGATGTCCACACGGTCACTGGCAGTAAGATTTCCGCGGACTTTTCCGAGTACCACGATCTCGCGGGCATTGATGTTGGCGGAAACAACGCCATTCCGGCCTACAGTAACGCGATTGCCGGCAAGATTAATGGAACCCTCCACACGTCCATCAATGTAAAGCGACTCGGAGCCGGTCACTTCACCCTTAATCACCAGCGACTTCCCGATCGTGGCCTGGTCTGCTGTACTGGTGGAAACTGGGCGCGCGGCAACCACTGGAGTAGACGAGGGAGTCTCGGTCACAGCAGAGGCTGTAGGGGTAAATGTCGATGGGCGCTCCGGTTCATTCGGCCTGGCGGGTGTTGTCGTTGGTTGATTCGTGGGCTTCCACATGGGCAAAAATCCTTCCTTTTAATGATGAAGTATAGGTCTAACCCGCATTTCGGTGACCAAACGAATTCTACTCCCGTCAAAGCCGTTCGTGTTGTGGAAATTGCGTGTTGCTGAATCTGCATCCGCATCAGAGACCCCATGCAAGGTGAGTTCCTGTAATTCTTTCCTTTTTGAAGGGGAGTTCTTACTAGGTTGGTCGGTCTAATTTCCCAATAGGAGACCTTTCCCGGCGTGATGCGCGGGTACATGGAGCGTCTGTGCCGTCATGGTATGGTTTTAGTGGTGGCCTAACGTATGGTCTCCGACAAACTCTCTGAGCCCGCCATTCTGAAGAAAATCGAACGCCAGCCGAACCACACTGCTGGCTACAAGCAATTAGTTCGCGAGCTGGGAGTAAAAGGAGATGGAAGAAGCGGTCTCCTTGCTGCACTGCAAAGGCTTGTTGATTCCAAGCAATTGATCAAAGTCGATTCAAACCGTTACGCAATTCCACACACTGCCAAAGGAAAGAACGCGGTCGTCGGCCGGCTCACCATGCATCGAGACGGCTTTGGATTTGTTATTCCCGATGCGAATTCGCTTGATGAACGGCTTAAGTCCCGGATCTCCGGGGACATATTCATTCCGCCCCATGCCGTTGGCTCTGCCATACATGGTGACCGCGTGCTGGTCGAGATTGAAAATGTTCGACCGGATGGACGAGCGGACGGTCGCATTATTCGCTCGGTTGTGCGTGCCCATACGACCATAGTTGGAATTTTCCATTACGGTGCACGCCAGAACCACGTTACGCCCATTGATCAGAAAATCTCCCGCGAAATCATCATTCCGCCAGGGATGGAGTATCCGAGTGCATCTCCCGGCCAAAGCGATTCAGCCTCCCCTGCCGGGGACACAGATGCCGGAAAGTCAACGCGTAAGACGGGCAAGAACGTTCACCGGGTTATCGGATCGGAAGCCACTCAGCGTGCCAAATGGGAAGACCTGGAAAATGTGGTGGTCGATGTCGAAATTACGGATTGGCCGTCGGGTACACAGAATCCGCGTGGGCGGGTAGTCGAAATTCTCGGCTACCAGGATGACTTCGGCGTCGATGTGGAGATGATCATCCGCAAGTTTCATCTTCCTCATCGTTTTCCGGCGGAGGTGCTAGAGGAAGCGCAGGAAGCCGAACCTATCATTTCTGCAACTGAGCTTAGCAAGCGCCGCGATTTTCGCGATCTCCCCATCGTCACGATAGATGGAGAAACTGCGCGCGATTTCGACGACGCAGTTCTGGTTCGACAGCTCGCTAACGGAAATTTCGAACTTCAGGTTCACATCGCTGATGTCTCCCAGTACGTGACCTCAGACTCAGCACTGGATCAGGAAGCGCGCCTTCGTGGCACGAGTGTTTACTTTCCAGATCGCGCCGTCCCCATGCTGCCGCTTGAATTATCCACGGACATTTGCAGCTTGCGTCCAAAGGTGGACCGGCTGGTAATGTCCTGCATTATGGAGATCGATCCTCGCGGAGAGGTAGTTGGCTACGAACTAAGCGAAGGGATTATTCGCTCCGCCGAACGTATGACGTACACCGATGTTAACGCCGTTCTCGAAGGTGACAAGGCTATGCGAGAACGATATGCCGATCACGTCTTTATTTTCGAAAAAATGCGTGACCTCGCCTTAATTCTTAATCGCAAGAGGGAGAAACGCGGTTCGATCGATTTCGATTTACCGGAGCCAGTGATCGAGTTTGACGAATCTGGATTGATGAAGAGCATTACCCGCTCCGAGCGCAATATCGCTCACCGTCTGATCGAAGAATTCATGCTCTGCGCAAACGAATGCGTCGCGCAATATTTGGATAGCAAGAGGGTGGCCTCGCTTCACCGCGTTCACGAGAAGCCAGATGCAAAGCGCGTATACGACTTTGAGGTCATCGCCGCAACATTCGGTTATTCGCTCGGTGTCGGCCCGCTACCTATTCAACGAGTGCAGTTCAAATCCGATCGCCGGGCCAGCTATGGCACCGGAAAACGTCCCAGACAAATGGAAATTCCGAAGGAAGTTCACATCACTCCGCGCATGTACCAAAAGTTGACTGAGAAGATTGCAGGCAAGCCGGAAGAAAGAATTCTTTCTTTCCTGATGCTGCGCTCGTTAAAACAGGCGCGCTATTCCGAAGAAAATCTTGGCCACTTCGCTTTGGCGGCAACGCACTATACGCATTTCACGTCACCAATTCGTCGATATCCCGACTTGATCGTGCATCGAATTTTGAAAGATGTGATTAGCGAATCGCCGGAACACTGGGAAGGAGAAGTGCCCATCGGCGTGTTTCCTCTTCCGAATTTGTCGAAAACCAGCCATAAAGACGAGGGTGCGACACCTTGGTCCAAACGCCGCGATCATTCTTCGGAAATCGAATCGCATATTCAGGTTCGCGGTCCAATCCCGCTAGCAGAACTTCATGACATTGCGGAAGAGGCAAGCCGGGCAGAACGCCGTGCTGCCGAAGCCGAACGCGAACTGATGGAATGGAAAAAAGCCAAATTCATGGAGAAGCACGTCGGAGACGAATTCGACGGACTGATCATCAGTGTCACGAAATACGGTTTTTTCGTCGAGCTTACGGACCTGTTCGTCGAAGGCCTTGTCCCTCTTAACAGCCTCATGGACGATCACTACACCTACCATGAAAATACGCGCGAAATTATTGGCCAGCGAAACCACAGAATCTACAGTAGGGGACAACGAATTCGCGTTCTCGTGGTCCGTATCGATCCCCTGGAAAAGAAAATTGAGTTTGCGGTCCTCGATACTGCACCCGGAAAGGCAGCCCACCGCCAGAGTTTTAAACCGAAGTCGAAAAAGATCAAAAAGGCCGAAAAAAGGAGAAAGAAGAAAGACAGGAAGTTGCATTAGATACTGGAAGGATCGGGAAATTCAGAAGTAGACGGAAAAACTGGTTCCGGAAACACGCTTCGAATAGTGTAAAATTCTCAAGTCAACCCTAATCGCCTGCGGATCTCCGCTGCGATCTTTCCATTTGTCGGGACGTGGCTCAGCCTGGTAGAGCACTCGCTTGGGGTGCGAGGGGTCGGCAGTTCAAATCTGCCCGTCCCGACCAAACCTAGAATCAACTGTTTACGCGGGTTTCGCTCCGCGCCGAAGTGTAAGGCGAGGGGTCATGTGAATGCAAGTGGTTGAGAAAGATTTTCAGGCCACCCGTTTTTTCCGCCCATAGTTAAACAGTTCCCCTTTGTTCAGAAGCTCCACAAAGACACAGATACCGTTTAGATTTTTCAGATCCACATAGCGTGTGAGCTTTGCAGTCGCTTTGCCCGTGCGCGTCCGTCGCGTAATTACTCCCTTCTTTCGGCCCTGTACCATAATGGACCACTCAAGACCAATTTTCTTTGTGCTTGTAGGAACGTATAGGGTAATCATTTGTGTGAGCCTCCGTGTTCCAAACCAACTTACCAAGGACCAAAAAACCCTGCAAATACCTTTCGGAACCACTTGAATGTTACCTAACTCATTGATTCAAAAGCCATTTAAGAAGTCCTGATAACAAGTCCATTTAAGAACGTATATTTATCGAGGACAACTTTTTTACGTCTATATACGTCATAATAGATGTTGACAGTACTTATCTGGTCGGTTAGAGTCTTAAACATGATGGTGAAGACGCAGCATCGTGAAGAGAAAAGTAGACAGAAATTGGCAGCCGAGAAAATGACACCCGTGCAGAATCTCGTTCGATCTTTGCAATCAGGGCAGCTCAAAAGTGAGCTACGGACGGTGCAAGAATCTATACATGCAGCACGCGCACTCGCAATGCAGATTGAATCCGTTAGCACGAATTATGGACTCAGTAAGAAGTACGCTGAAGACTTTCATGTATCAATTGCATACATGACACCCGATTTGTCTACGTTGTACACATGGCCATATGAGCCTGGGAAAGAGGCTGAAATTCAACAGCGCCTATCGGGTCCAGGGACGTGCTGTATCCCCGTTGGCTTGGTTTTTGGTGTCCGTGACCGTAAGCAAGGCGGCGGTTGGCTGTCCGGTGCCCGGCCTTTCCTTAACACACCGTTGGTCCGACTGGCATTACAACAGCGGTTGGAAGAGAACACGATAGGTATTCACTAGCTCTAGAAAGACGAAGGCACCGGAAGGTTGCAGCCTTCCAGTGCCGGGTAGCTAAAACGGACACGCGCTAACGCATCACGGTTGAGCCATTTTTATTGTAGCAAGGAAAGGCATTTATGGACCGCATGGAAGAAGTTGTTTTGCAGAGTCAATTGTCTGTTGGTGTCTTGAGTGATACTGAAGGCCACTTGAAATTGATGAACATCGCAGATGCAACGCATGAGCTAGCAGCATCGCTTGCAGAGCGCGGGATGTGCTTTCTTGGTGTGATTGGCCTTTCCGGAAGTGAGGTTAAGTGTGCATTTAACACGGAATTCTCACCCTCTGAGTTAGTCGCACTACACCAAGCCTTCGCGGGTCTTGTGGACAGGGCCGTGAGTGACGTTGAAGAGAATTTGAAAAGCGCGGATTGGTTACAGCGCCTTTATCAACTCCCGGACTTAAGGGAGAACTAAAAGTTTGAGCTGGCCCGATGGAAGTTGGTGTCCATCGTGGCACGGGGCGGGTGCCGTATACATTCGGACCTTTTCGCCCGCCCCCATAAAGTTTGAGCAGCCCACGGAAAAAGCCGTGAGTCAACATCGTTAGCTCGCTGCAATTCGCAGAGATTAGGCGGTGTGGTAAGGACAGCAAATTCACAATCCGCATAGCTGCTCCCGGAAAAAGCCGGGTAGTCCGCAACCGTTAGCTTGCCGCAACGCCGGAATGGAGACGGGTGCAAAACAGCACTCATCCGCCCCACGGGGCTAAAAAAAGGAATTGCAAATGAAGTTAGCTCAACTATACAAAGACCGTGCCTTCGCTTTAGACAAGGCCGATAGACTTGCTAAGCTCGAAGACACACGCACGCTAACCGAAGCTGAACAGTCCGAATATGACTTAGCAGTGGCCGCTATAAGCGCACTTAATCCGCAAATTGCCAAACTTAACAAGCAGAGCACAATCCGTCAGCACCTAATTGAGGGTAAGCTCATACCTGCTACCGGAAACCTTCGTCATGCACACACACCCAACGCTCCGGTAGTTCTATCGGATGATTACTACAATGACTTTTTCACCTGGATTGGAACACGGGGCCAGCAAGTTTCGGCTGCTTTGTATGAAGGCACTGGAAGTGCCGGAGGCTTTGCCGTTCCAGTAGTTGTGGAGGGGCAGGTAGTCCCACTCGCCCCACAAGAAATGGGAGTCCGATCAATTGCAACCGTGATTGGTACCGCTTCAGACATCAAAGTGCCCCGCTCCACTGCTTTTGGTGTAGCAGCCGCAAAAGCGGAATCGGGGGCATCGGACAACTTTTTCACTGAATCAGACCCAACGTTGGATCAATTTACCCTTTCAGCGTTTATGGCCGGAATTACACACACCATCAGTTGGGAACTAGCGCAGGACGTTCCCAGCTTCCAGCAATTCGCCCTATCAGACTTGGTTCTTGCGCTTCAGATGTTTGAAGCTAATTTGTTTGTGAATGGAACGGGCACGGGACAGGCACAGGGACTAATCGGTAACACCGGAACAGGTGTCACCGGCGTTCTTGTGGGCACAGACAACTACGCTAGCGAGTTGCTTGCGGCCACATTTGACGTACTCGGCAAATTAAATGCCGCTTACCATCCGGGGGCGGGTTGGTTGATGTCCCGTGCAACCGGTGCCGTGATCCGTAAAGCACAAATGGCAGCAAACTTATTCGCTCCGGTGTGGACGCGAGAGAACGGACAGGATTACTTGCACGGTTATCCCGTAACGTTTGACGCATACATGCCCACGATTGCAGCCACAAACACGCCGGTCCTCTTTGGCAATTTCAAAAATGGCTACATCATTGGTGACCGTGGAGGATCTGGAATCAACGTCAAGATTCTAGATCAGCCTAAGGCCACTGAAGGGCAGCTTATTCTGCTGGCGTATCGCCGGACAGATGGCAGAGTGCGTCGCTCTGAGGCAATCCAGGCAATCACGCTTCACTCTTAACCAAGCCAGATGGTTCTATGCGCGTCTTAGCTTTGCGTTTCGCGTGTGGAGACGGCTGGACAGCTCTGCGATGCGTAGCTGACATGAAAAGCGCCGCAAATAAGAAGGGCCGTTGTCATGGGGAGTGACGGCGGTCCATGCTTTAACTTTTAGACAAGGAATCATAATTTTATGCCGCAGCCGGTATGGGTTCTATCCGTCGATCTTCAGACCAAAACCGCAACTTTCCAATCTGGAATGGGTGACGCGGCCAAGGCCGCCCGTGGCGCGTTCCAGGATATCAAGTCCGGCGCGGATGACATGGGTAAGGCAACGTCCGGGTCCATGATGGAAGCCCGGCACGGTGTCATGTTGTTAGGTGAGGAATTTGGCGTGCATCTTCCGCGTGCCCTTACCAGTTTCATTGCCAGCATTGGGCCGGTAGGCGCTGCAATGGAGGCCGCTTTCCCCTTCCTTGCAATCATTGTGGGCGCAACCCTCTTGCTTGAGCACCTGGCCAAACTGAGAGAGGAAGGCAGCAAGCTTACTGAATCACAAGTAAATTTTGGAACTACGGTAAGCAACGTCCTCAATGGACTAGATGCCAAGCTGCTAGAGGCCGGTATTCGCACGGATGAGTTAAATCAAAATCATCTTGGGGCGCTCAACAAGCAATTGGAGTTGATAGACCGGCAGAGCATGAATGAGCTGGTGCAATCCTTCGGGGTTGTGGCCAAAGCCGCTGATGTCACCTTTGCACAGCTTAAAACAAGTTGGTATCAGTGGGGCGCGGGTTCTGCTGGTGCCAAGAATGCGCTTGATGAATTCAAATCCAAGTATGATTCGCTGCTCGCCCAAGGCAAAGACAAAGAAGCCAATGACCTGTTAGCCGGTACGCGGCAGAGCGCGGAGCGTGTGCTAGAGCTGCAAAAGCAGGTGAAGGACAATCAAACCACGGTTAGTCCAGGCGGGACACACCACGGCGATTACAATAAGTACGAGCAAGCGTCAAACGCGCTGAAAAAAGAAGGCATCGGCCATACCGAAAAAGAGATTGAAGCGCAGCAAATGTTGGTTGACGCGCTTCAGGCTCAAGTCTCCGTGCAAGAGAAGGTCAATCAGTTAAAGGCCGCGCAATCCGGCAACGCGGTACAAAACACACAAGACAAAATAGACACCGATTCCGATAAACGCATCCGCGAGCAAGCCCAAATGCAGAAACAGGCGGATGAGGAAGCGGAGAAGTTGCGAGAGGAAGCCTACCGTGAAGCCGTGGCCAACATTCAAGAGAATGAGCGCCAAAAGATAGAAGCAACCAAGGAAGGCACAGCCGCCCGGCTAGCCGCTATTGACGCTGGTATCAAAGATGAGAACGCAAAAGGGCTGCAAGAAACAGCCTTTTACAAAGAGCTGTTGAATTCCCGTATCCAAACTGTCCGGCAAATGGAAGAAGAGCAGCGCAAACTCAAGGCCGATGCTGGTAAGGAATCAGCGGACCATGATCTAAAAATGGGTGAGATTAAGCTAGCTGCCGACCGCGAGCAAAGCCAACTCAGACTTAGTGCTATGCGGAATAGCTTGCAAGCGCAATTGGCCGATGAGCAGAAATTTGAGAATGAAGAATTCGAGTTAAAGAAAACCGCCAATGCCAAAGAGATTGCCGCGCTGGATAAGACGGGCAAAGACTATGAGAACAAATTAAAGGCACTCCAAAACCGCGAGATTGAATTAACCGAAGCGCACGAAAACAAGCTGACTCAAATTAAAGATAAGGCAGAAGAAGAACGCAATAGCCGTATTATGTCCGCCGAGCGTAGGCGGGATGATGCCCTAGTTAGCAGCATGAGCAGCTTTCTTAACCGTCATGAATCTTTCTCGAAAATGATGATTGGCTTGGGGGATCAAATAGCATCGGGCATGATGCAGACGGCTATTAAGTCCATTCTCGCGGATGACATGACTAAGCCGCATGAGGCCGCCGCCGCTGCTCGCAAAGCGTATCTAGCTGGTATGCACTTTCCTTTTCCGGCTAACCTCATTATGGGTCCGGCCCTTGGTGCTATGGCCTTTGCGACCATGATGGCCTTTGAAAAGGGTGGAATCGTGCCGGGTGTGGGCAACGGAGATACCGTACCCGCAATGCTTTCACCGGGTGAGACGGTGTTAACCAAGGCACTCACGGACAAGCTGACATACGCGGCCAAGTTCGGTGGAGACAGCGGCGGTGGTCAAGAGATACACATTCACCACCACGCAAACTATCACGTGCAAACGTTCGACAGCGCCGGTGTGGACAAAGTTCTTCAGGACCACGGAGAGAAGTTCACCGCCCACGCAGCCCGAACTCTTAGAAAAATGAACAGGTAACCACTATGAGCAAACCGCGAGTGTACATAACTGTGCTTTGTGGGCCGGAAAGATCCAATTGGATTTGTCCCTGGCTACACAGTGCGCTTCTTCTCATGCAGTCCGATAGGCGCTTTGAAATCATTCCCGGAATGACCTACGGAGTTCGGGGCTATGACGTGGCAAGAAACAGCGCCATAGAACATGCGAAAAAAGAACGCGCCGATTGGATTCTGATGGCTGACAACGATATTGTTCCGCTCTTTAATCCCCTGGATGCGCTAGCGAGTGCCGGGGATCGCAAGGTGATTGGATGGTCTTACGCGGTTGGGGATGGGTCCAAGGGCGATTACAAATTGTTTCCTCCAGGCGAAAGAGCCGGAGAATTCACCGAAGTGGGCGCGGTTGGCGGCGGACTACTCGCTATCCATGCCTCCGTGTGGAGAAACATAAAGAAGCCGCTCTTCAGCACGTTTTCGGACGGATTTAATTACACGCCCGAAGACTTGATGTTCAGCCGATTAGCACGGGAAAACGGCTTCAAACTTTGGACACCAAAACAGCTAGTTGGCCACATGCATACCGTTGATGTAACCGGTTTGGCTTGCAATATGGATGCTCTGGCGCGGAAGTAACCAACGATGAAAGTTTGGATGCTCACACAATTTCATGTGCACCCACAATTTCCAGATGCTCACCCGAAATGGCCAGTAGCCGCTTCATATGGAAACGGGCACGTAGCCCCACGGCACCCGGATACGGAGGATGGTTGGGCGTTGGTGCTGTGTGAGGCCGGTGTTCATCATATCGAAGCCGCCGCGCTGGATCCGCGAGTAGAGCCTTATAGAACGTTGTGGGACGAAATTACACCACAAACAGTAACCGCCTATGCCGATAAAGGGGCAAAGGCGGGAATGATGCTGTGCCAACTTCTATCGCTACTCGCAAACACTTACGACTCTGGATTCGGTCAACAACAATGAAAAACCATCTCATCTATGCCTTGGTGGATCCTGACAACCTTCACGTGCGCTATGTCGGGCGTACCTCTCAGACCGCCGCGAGTCGTTTGCGTCACCATCTATCAGCGGCTAAGCGGGGCCACACGGCGGCGCTTTATGCCTGGATACGAAGCATTAGTCCGCGTGTCCCTTTGCTGATTGTGTTGCAAGAGCTAGAAAACTACAGGGTGCGACTCGGCGAAGGCCGATACGAATCCAGCGTTGCGGCTTGTGAAACAAAATGGATGAAGCGTTTTGAGCGGTCACGGCTTTTTAACCGTATCCAGCGGGGTAGCCATGTGTACAAAAGGTTGGTTAATAGCTAGCCCGGCAAAGCGCGGTTACCAGTTACCGGCGTAAATATTAATTGACCATGGCAGTGACAGAGCTGCCACTGCCAAAGCGAAACTACTTTTTGTATTTGTAAGTTGCTGATAGTAGGTGGTGTTAACGCACACCCTAGATATATTTCAAATGACAGTGGCAGAGCTGTCACTGCCATGCATGTTCGTGGAAAGTTAGCCCTGCTTACAGTTTTTCGAGCGGTCAAACTAGGAAAAATTGATGCGCCCTGATAGCCATTGCGGGCCATAGGAAGCGATTTGAGCGTGTTACCTTCTGTTGGTGTGCCTGAGGTACTACCAAATAAATATGTATGGCGAAGATAAGGCGAATAAAACACTGCCAAACTATTGATTTTAATGGCTGAAGTCTACGCCAATTTTCCTAAAATCGGATAATTACTTGTTTGTGTGGGAAAAACGGATGCGGCGGCCTTTACAAAACTTTACGTGAAGATTTAGACCCCCTACCCCGTTTGGCAGATTGTCCGGCTTCACGCGAGTGTAAGTGAACGCGAACTAGTACCAGTTCAAAATAAATATATCTAAGGGGCGTAATAAACCTTTGTGAAATCAACAACATACGTTCAGCAAAATTGACTTTCGCCGTGAACGCGAACTAGTACCAGTTCACTCAAGATTCCACTTTTACTTCGCCTAATTTTCGCTCTGCATTTAACGCACAGAACACGAAAACGTTTTGATCATGATTCATTGATCATGCTCAAAAAATAATATCTAGGGCACAGAAAAAGGGTATGTGTTTTCAATAGTTTGCGTGGATCAAAAATGACTTGTGCTTGATCATGATTCATTGATCATGCTCAAGCTTTTTCCACTTTCACCCCCGAAACTACTATTTTGTCATCAGTGCGCAAAGTCACGATGCTAGGACGAGAATAGCGGTTGTCTAAAAGCGCATCCAAAAGATGGAATCTTGCATCTGAGTGTAGTATGGTGTAAGGTGAAAATGGGGGGTTATGCCTATTTCGCTTTTCGGAGATGAATTGATGGATGCTATTGATGAGCTAGTTGAGCGGTCAACGAACTGCAAGCCCCTGCGTGACTTTCATGGGGCGCATAGACAGCACCCCGAAATCCTCGATTTCTTGGTGGAAGAAATCCAACGTCGTTTAGAGAGTGGCTTTGGCGCGTTTTCTTATAGGAGCCTTTGGGAATATTGCCGCTGGAAAATCGACATAGATAAAGGGCCGGATGACACCTTCCTTATGAACGATCACAGCTTACCGTTTTATAGCCGGGCGATCACTATTCTTCACCCGGAGTTTAATGGCCGGGCTGAATTTCGTAAGGCTGAAGCAGATGAGATTTTCGGGACGAAGATCGAACCGGTGCCGGAGAAGCGCCCTAAAAACTACGCTCGTCGCTTGCAGTGGCTTGATGGCAGTTCCCTTGAGAACGGATGGAAGCCCACATCACCTCACGTAGTTGGTCCTGTTTCTAGAAAAGCCGATGTGCATAAGAAGCCCGCCACATCCGTCCGAATTCCATTGCGAGAGATTGTGAGACAAGGTAACTAGTCCAGAAAGAACACAGTTCACCGGCCATGCGTACTGAAACCCGAATATCCAAATCCGCGCTATCCGAAGTTCAAACCGCGCTCAAGGTATATTGCAACGCTGTGCAAGCTAGTGATCTCAGCCTCAGTTCTCAGGCTACATATGTGGATATGGCAGACAATTTCGTCCGATGGCTACAATACGGTTTTGATCCAGGTTCGCGAATCGCTCCGTACTCTCTCAAGAGAAAAAAGACAGCCGCAACTACACCGATAGCAGAGTGACCCGCTCATGCACCGCCTGAAGATCCTCCGTCAATAGATTCACGTATCGCCGTGTCATCTCCAGTGTCGCGTGTCCTAAGACCTTCTGTAAATGGAACACAGACCCTCCACAGCGGAGGTAATTAAGGGCGAATGTGTGCCTACAGGCATGCAACGTGCGGGCGGGCGGCACAAAGCCGAGTCTCTTGCAGAGTAGCTTCACATCACGTAATACGTTGCGCCTTCCGAGTTTCGATTGTGACCGATTCGCAAATAAAAGCGACTCCAGTTTTAGACCAAAGTCGCGGATAAATCGAAAGAGGGCTTTCCGTAGCTCCAAACTAAAGGGAACGATTCTTTGTTTGCGCCCTTTGCCGTCCAGCGTCACAAGCAAATTCTCTAGGTCTATTTCCTGGACCCGCAAAGTAAGCGCCTCCGAAATCCGTGCTCCGGTGTCCAGCAGAAAGAGAACGATCAGATGTAACCGGCGTTGATAGAAGCCCTGAGGTTTCCACTTCACAATCTTTGATACTTGCGCGGCTGCAAATGTCGGTAGCACAAGATCCGGCTCTTTTAATTGTGCGATGCGAACGTGCTTGCATTGGGGCCAACACTTGACGCTCCCTTCTGTACTAGCCCAATGAAGATAGCTGTTAATTGCGCGTATGGCTGAATTACAGCCCGTAGCTTTCAGCCCTTTTTCACGCATACGGATCACTGCATCTTTTAGTTCCTCTTGTGACGGAGATTCATTCGGCAACCATTTGAAGGCGTGCGTGTACCACTCCATCGTGGCTTCGGAAACGTTGTTTAAGTATTGGCGCTCACGGATGAACTGCGAAAAACCCACCATTGAAATTCCTCCAAGCGAGTAGTCAATTTAGGAGGAAAACCGCATAAACATTGGTCTTTGGCTCAGCCTGGTAGAGCACTCGCTTGGGGTGCGAGGGGTCGGCAGTTCAAATCTGCCCGTCCCGACCAAACAAAAATCGTGCCTTGCTTTTAGAGGTTTACAAGCAGACCCATCCATCACTTTTGAACCGATCTGCGAAACGTTGATGTAATTGCCCTCCCGTCAACAACCAGAATAGATCGATGATTCTCGGTGACTCTCTATCACTTTTTATCAATGGCACTAAAACAAACTTGTCAAAGCAACAGACCCTAGACATGGTGCATCTGAGGGCAGCAACTCTGGAGTATTCTTGCCCGATGGGAGTACAAATCTATGTTTCCGATTTTTTTCGGCGGGCCCTCATAGTCTTTTGTCTACTCGTCTCAGCGTTCAGAACCTGTAGTGCCCAGTCCACTAACCTACCCGCACAGGCAAGTGTTCCGGGACCAAGAGGAAGATTCTTATATGCCGCCACCACTGACATCCAAGCGATCCTAGAGTTCACGATCGCTCCCGATGGCGCACTTATCGGTCCGAAATACTTCCCGGTGCCCGGTTCTCCTGCCATGGTTGTAGCAGACCCCGGCGGCAAGTTTCTGTTCGCGATTGAATATGGGGGGATTCTGACCTTCGCGATTGATCCAAGCAACGGAGCATTGACGCTCGTTCCCTCGTCGTACTGTTGCGGAGACTTACTACCCCCAACTGCCATCGGTATTGATCCGAATGGTAACTTCTTGTACGTCACATTCGATGATCCCGGATCGCCAGCCCTATATAGTTATAGAATCGACCGAAGCTCTGGCGCGTTGACTATAGTTTCAGGCACCGGATTGTATTTTGCTGCTGCGCCGCAACCAACTTCGATCCAAACCGACGCGCTAGGAAAGTTCGTATATCTTGTGGATCCCGCTAGCGGTGTCATTGCTGGATATCCAGTCAACTTAGCGAATGGACAGCTCGGGCGAGCTCTTTTCCCCATGCCATTTGCGGCTGGTTTGGGTGCAACCCTCATCTCAACCAGCTCGAACTTCTTATATGTTTTCGCGCGAAACCAGATTGCGAACCTTATAGGGTACCGGATTGATGAGACATCAGGACGACTGTGGCCTGTGCCGGGGGCCTTGTTCACGAGCCATGGACGGTCGTGGGGAAATTACATGACAATTGAGCCCGTTCATAACGTACTGTACCAGCCAAGCGGAGGATCGCTGGCCGTGTACAGGCTTCGGAAAGATGGCGCGCTGCGTTTCCAAAATCTAACGGCGGTCGGTCAAGCGAATACTGGGAGTTTGTTAGTAGACGCGTCTGGAACGTTCCTCTTGGCAGTGGGTTCGTCATCAGGGGCAGAGATGGCACCCCTGATTCTGAATTCATACCGAATCCATCCGATTACTGGCGACTTGGAGTTCGTCGGACAATCGTCAACCTTCAGCTCCTTAAACAATTTGGCTTCGCTCGCCGTCGCTCCTTAGCAAGCAGACGAGTCCGACTGGCTTGGCCCTGCACCGGAAAGCAGCAAAGTTCGAAGATCGTCTGCTAGGGCCAACCAACACAAATCTCGCCTTTGCTTTCAGAGCTTTACAAGCAGATCCATTCCATCACTTTTGAAACCGATACAACATCAGTTGGTGTAATTGCCTGTTCTCAACATTTATGATGGGCAGCCGGGGAGACGCACAGATGACATACGAAGAAATCATCACCGGGCTGCGAACACTGACCCCCTCGGATTTTGACTACAACAACATCAGCGCACGAGGCGGGGAGAGACTCTCAGAGTTGACCGATGCCCTCATGGCAATACCCGGTGGCTCGTCTGAGGCTGCTATTGAAGAATTGTTTAGCGTGATGGAACGTATGCCTGACGCAGAATTGGGTTCGCCGGGACCGCTAGTGCATACGCTGGAAAAATTGAAAGGCTACGAACAAGAACTGATTCGCTCCGTCCGTCGATGCCCGACTTTGCTGTCGGTTTGGATGGTCAATCGTATCCTGAATACCGATCTGTCTAGCGACGTTCGCCAGTCGTATATGTTGCTTCTCAAGGAAGCAGCAACGCGCTCAGATTTGCCGAAAGCAATTCGGGACAATGCACATCATTTCGTCGAACTGCAGGAACGCAGGCACCGAAAATCCCTCTAGCTGTTGAAAAATCGCATTACGCCAGCAATCCGTAAAGGTTTGACTGGCTTGCCCCCGCGCCGGAAAGCAGAAAAGTTCGAAAAATCGTCTGCTAAGGCCGACCAAACTAAATCTTGCCGTAGTTTCAGGTATTTACAAGCAGACTCATCCGACATTTTGAACAGCTTTGGCTGGTAGTTGGTTTAATCGTCTGCCAACAATAGTCATCTATTAGAAGGGTTCTTATCGTCCGTTTTGCGTTGGGTATCGGGAGGCTGCTGCGAGCTGTTCTTCGGCACATTGAATGATCGCTCAACGGCGTCCTTCGGATCGTTTGAGAACTCGTGATCTCGCCAAAGCCAGCGCATCATTTCCGGCAAGATTGCTCCGCCCATCTTCTGCCCGTGCTTGTTGATGCCCCAGGCGTAGTTCAAGTCGTAGCCTTTGGCGGTCAAGGCCTGCATCATGCGTACGTTTTGATAAAACCAATCGAAGTCTTGTTTGTAAGCCTCGCCGGAACGCTGACCTCGGAGATCGTTGCGCCCATCGCACAGAAAAATGCGAATCGGCTTCTTATCGCTTTTGCTGATGATATCGGGGTAGGCGTTGCCTCCGCGTATATTCACAAAACTTCCGACGTTGCTCAGGACCTTGCGGAATTCGTTCGGACGCTGCCACGCAACCGTGAAAGCGGCGATTGCTCCCGAGCTTGATCCACCGATGCCGTGTTGTTCGGGGTCTTTGGAAATGTTGTACTGCTGGTTGAGCGCCGGCATGAGTTCGTCCACGATTACGCGAGCGTATTTGTCGTCGAGCGTGTTGTATTCCGTGCGCCGATTTGTTGTGTCGTCTCCCCACTCGGTTGCGTTGGGCTCAGGCTGATCGGGCCGGCGGTCAGGATTGATGAAGACTCCAATCATTACCGGCAACTCACGCCGGAAGATGAGATTGTCCATTACGTTTTGCGCACGCACATCGCCATCGGCGCTCATGAAGGCATGGCCGTCGTTGTAGATCATAAGACTGGCGGGAACGGCTGAATCGTACTGCGCGGGAACGTAAACCCAATAGGTGTGCTGGGTGCCCGGATAGGCTTGGCTGGGAAGCGTGAACGGCCCACGGATTTCGCCTTTGGGGACGCCTTCCTGCGGCAACGAATCAGGACCGAGATGGTAGAAAGCGTCGGGGTCCGGAGCCTGAGAGGGAGCCGGCTTAGCCTCGGGAGGCCTACCTCCGGAGCCAGACTGTGCAAAACTGATGAGGGGAGCGGCCAGCCCGAAAAAAAGAAGTACTATAAGCAGCCATTTCATTGACGCGCACAAGATACCACATCGAAGCGACTGCGGACGATTCGGTATAGTTGTGTTAACCTTCCCCGATTTCCCATTTGCCAACCACCCGGGAGCTATCCGGTTGTTGGCTTACATCGCGATTACACGAACAATCAGGCGGTCCAGAGCTAGCTTTCCGGCGTCTCGGCTAGCAGAAAAATTCGAAAATCGTCTGCCCGTCCCGACCAATCATCCAAAACGGACAGTTTAAAAATCACCAGAGACGTTCGAGTCCGTCTTTCAGAACATCACCTTCACCGAGAATTGAATTTGTCGCGACGATCCAGCGGTCTTGCTAATGAGGCCGAAGCCGCTGCCGCGGACGACGTTAGAGGGTAATCCGAAATTCACGACGTTGAAGACGTTGAAAAACTCGGCTCGAAACTCCAGGGTGCCAAATTGCGCATTGTCGCGGCGGCCGAAGGGAGTGTCTTTGATCAGCGCCACATCGAAATTGTGGAAGCCAGGCCCGCGGAACGTGCTCCGTCCAAGGGTTCCGAAGCGACCGTGATTGGGGCCAGTGCCATCGGGCAGATTGATTGGGATATTGAAGAAAGAGGCATTATCAGCACCGCGGCCGAAATAATCAGCGCGCACTGGGCCGCTTGTTGAGAAATGCGGCATCGCAACTAGGTCGGGACGATCCGTACCTCCGGCCCCCGCGCCGGTTTGTTGCACTCCGGAATAGACGGTAAACGGTGACCCCGTCATCAGAGTCGTGATGTTCAGAAACTGCCATCCCGACGTGAGAGTCTTTCCCATCGGGCGCAGAAAGCTCACGCGCTCGAATGGCAACAACTGAATCCAACTCACTGTGAAGACGTGGGTCACGTCGAAAGTGGAAGCACCCTTCTCGGCACGCGGGTTCCAGGGATCCTGCGGCGGCGTTTGCAGGACCACGCCAGCGCCAGCGATCGAGCCTCCAATGACCGAACTGGTGTCGTCGATCGATTTCGAATACGTGTAGCTCGCCTGCAAGCCGAGCCCGGCGCGCGGCGAATTCTTGGCCACGCTGGCTTGCAGCGCGTGATAGCTGGAATGGGAATCACTCGTAATCAGACTAATTTGCCCAGCTCCGCCAGTGCGATTACCGGCCTGGTCAAACGTCGTGAACGGCGCGAAGGCCGGGTCGGCGCCAGTGTAACTGTTGGGGAAGAACGGCTCAGGAAGATGAATGCCAGTTGTGGCCACATAGGCAGCGCTCGCTTTAAAGTCACGAAAGTCGTGATCGACGCCGAGTGTCCAGCTGCCGATCATGCCATTGCGGAAATTCTTCGCAATCCCGTAGATGGCGGGTAGCTGAGTCTGGTGGCCGGGCGTTAAGTCAGCCACGTCTTTTTGAAACCGCGCCACGTCCATCACCGTGTTCGGCTTTGCGTCAGTGCTTCGATTATTGGGGAAGATCAGGTTGCCATTGGTGTCGTAGGAGGGCGGCAGAGTAAGAGGCACGACCGCATCCGTGAAGGGCACAGCGGTATTGGGCTGCGAGGTGAAGAATGGATTGAACACGAATGGAATTGCTGCGGTAAGCGAGTTCTCTTGCCACAGATTCATCAGGCGGGTCGTGAGCGCGGCGCCGGCGTGAAAAACCGTATGTGGTGTGACGGCGTAGTCGATGGCAAGACGCGGTCCCCAGCCGTTCCAGTCCTTATCGTAAGGAGGCTGCGGGTTCACCACGAGCTGGTAGGTTGCCTGGTGATTCCAATATGAGGTGGGCTTGCCATTTACATCGTAAAAGAACGGGAGCGACGTGCGCTTCGTCTCCTCGTGGATACGGGTATTTATCTCATAGCGCAGTCCATATGAGATCGTCAGCCGCGGTGTAGCTTTCCAGGCATCCTGAAAATAAAAGTTGTAGGCTTCGCGGCGCACGCCAGCTTCATTGAACTTGCTGCCGGTCGGCGTGAACTCTGCCGGGGCAACGATGTTGTAAGAGTACGGTGTTGCCGTGAGCAAGCCAGTAAGTGAGTCAGGCAGCGGATCGCCGGGATTGATGTTGTGCGTACCACTGGCTGAAATAATCGGGGGCGCCTGAGGGTTATCCGCGGCATAATATGCTGTTCCGCCGCCGAACGAATACGCGCCGTTAGGAGCCGTACCGAAAATTGTCGAGTCGCGGTTTACGCGAATCTCGACTCCCCATTTGAATGTGTGCGCTCCGTGAATGTCCGTCATGTCGTGCTTCAATTGATAAAGGTTGGAATACGATCCGTAGATCGAGCCTGCTGGAGCGCCGTAAGCGGAGAGCAGACCGTCGCCAAACAGAATCGCTGGCTGCGTGTGATTGCTCGCGGGAAAAAATGGCGTGCTGCGGATGTATCCGAGAGAAGTTTGAAAACTCAGGTGCGAACTGATAGTACGGGAATAACTCAGGCCTGCGTTCCGTTGATGATCGAAGAACTTAATGGCAAAACTGGGATCGATGGCCGTCTGGTCGGGATTCGTGAGCGGCCCCGTCACCTGATTCAGGCTGAATCGCGTGAAGAGTTGCGCCTTATCGGAGATGCGATGGTCCATCCGGACGGAAAATTGATCGGTCACGGTCGTGACCTTCGACGATGTAGCGAACGTTCTTGCGCCATAGGGTCCAGCCGGATCGTTGGGTAACGGATAGGCATTAAGCACCGGCTTGATTGAATTGGCGACAGGAATCGTGAGCCTGTCGGGATCGCAGCTACCGTTAGCATTCGGAAAGCAGACGTTGACCGTGCCGTTGCGTTCGGCTTCGGTCGGAACCGGAAAGACTTGGGTTGTGCCGAGGATCTGGCGGAATCCCTGATACTCGCCGAAGAAGAATGTGCTATTGCGACCGTCGTAGACGGGAAGCACCAATGGGCCGCCGATCGCCCCGCCGAATTCGTTGCGAATAAATGGAGGGATGCGGCGATGATCAAGGCTCACATGGTCAAAATAGTTGCGCGCGTCGAGCGATGCGTTGCGAAAGAATTCAAACATGCTGCCGTGAATTGAGTCGGTGCCTGAGCGCGTCACAACATTGGTATATCCCGCGGCGCCGTGGCCAATCTCGGGCAGCATGACGCCGGAACTCGATTCGACTTCCTGAATCGCGTCGACATTAAAATTCGAAAACGTCGCGCCACCCATCTCCGGATCCGTCGTGTCAGCTCCGTCCATGGCAAAGACGGTAGTCGAGCCGCGCTGGCCGTTGACGGCAAACTGCTGCGTGAAGTTCGCCGCACCGTTGGCGTCGGTCATGGTGCCGGCGGCGAGCAGGAGCAATTTGCTGAAGTCGCGCGAGTTGAGGGGCAAGCTGGAGACCTCAGCCCCAGAGAGACGTTCGCCGCCGCTTGCCTGGGCAGTCGCCGTATTTTGTTCCTGTACAAAGACGAGCCCCTTATCGGGGCTCGACAGTTGCAATGCTGATGTCAGGCGCACGTCGTCTTTGACTTCGATCGTACCTATGGACTTGAAATTATTCCCGGCTATCGCTATGGAGATTGCGTATTTCGACGAGGTGAGATTGAAGAATACAAACTCCCCA
>Ga0070741_10003907_pt1 | contig 35807 bp, 30 predicted proteins | sample Coa_R1_4_FD_66440 | JGI IMG/M metagenome (GOLD analysis project Ga0070741, IMG submission 66440) | Surface soil microbial communities from Centralia Pennsylvania, which are recovering from an underground coalmine fire - Coalmine... | ecosystem: Environmental > Terrestrial > Soil > Unclassified ... | reverse complement strand
GCATTTAACTGCTACGCAAATGGGCGGGTTCGATCTACCTGCCGGAGGCGGCAAAGGGAACGGCAGCGGAGGCACAAAAGGTATCCAGGGAACAGTCGCGAGCACAGGCTTCGGGAATGGTATTGCACAAACAGGGGTGCCGCGAAGTCAAGGCACAGCACAGGTGGGTGGATTCGGTTCGCAACAGGTCGCTACCAACACTCCGAAGCATTTGGTGGAGAATGGCCCCGCTACCACTCCGGTCAATATCACCTACAAACCGAATCCGACTTACACCCAGGAGGCTCGCAACCTTCAGTTGCAAGGTGAAGTCCTGCTGGAAGTTGTTTTCGGTTCAAACGGACAATTACATGTGAATCGGGTGGTTCGCGGATTGGGACATGGACTCGATGAAGCAGCAATCGCCGCTGCCAATAAGATCCAGTTCAAACCGGCACTGCGTGAAGGCTCGGCTGTGGATTCAACGGCTGTTGTGCATGTCGTCTTTCAATTGGCTATGTGAAGTTCAGATTCGAAGTTAGAAGTCAAGTTGGAGCACAAAGACTTTGGGATGTGAACAAAAGAGAGGGAAAGAGTTATGGGGAATACGAAGTCATTACTAACAGCTGTACTGCTCGCCACGCTCACCGCGGCGGCGCAGACTAACAATCAAGCTTCGCCTGACCAGACGCCGGCGACGGTCGCATCTCAAACTGCCGTCACTTCTGCCGCTGCACCGCCGGCAGCTGCGCCAACGGCTCAGGCACTGCCACCAGTCGTCACGATGGAAGACGTCGTGAACCGCGCCATTATGCGCGAGCATGCATTGATGGACATGCTTAAGACTAGAAACCCTTTGGTCGAAACTTATCTGCAAAATTTGAAGCCGGATCAGCAACTCGGCGCCGTGCCTAAAGAAGATCACTACTTCCTCGGCCGCATGGATCTCGGAGAAAGTGTCGACCGTCGCGACTATCTCACAAAAGACAGCAGCTTTCAGAAAAGCATGCTGGGCGGCGTGACCAAGCTTTTCAAATTCGAATACCAGCCGATGGGTTTCTCCTGGATGATCTTCGCCGATCGCGAAGACTTCGACCGCAATCACTATGAATTCAAGTACGTCCGCCGCGAATTCCTGGGCGACGTGCGCTGCCTCGTGTTCGACATCACGCCGAAGAAAGATGCTGGCAAGGGCCGCTTCGTAGGCCGTGTCTGGGTCGAAGATCAGGAATACAACATCGTGCGTCTGAACGGTACTTATGCACCGCGTCCGAGAAACGCCTACTTCTTCCACATGGATAGCTGGCGCTTGAACTTGATCCCTGGCTATTGGGTTCCTGCGTACATCTACAGTGAAGAAGGCGACTTCAGCTACGGCGCCAAAGACAAAATGGCATTCAAAGCTCAGAGTCGCATCTGGGGATATGATCTGAAGCAAGCTGCCAAGGAAGATGAACTCACGCAGCTTCGCGTTGACTCGGTAAAGGACGACAGCACGGCAGCTGGCGACGCTTCTCCGCTGGAAGCTCAGCGCGAATGGCAGCAGCAAGCCGAAGACAACGTAGTCGCGCGGTTGCAGGAAGCTGGACTTGTCGCGCCGGAAGGCGAAGTTGATAAAGTTCTGCAAACCGTCATCAACAACCTTGAAGTCACCAATAACATTGATCTGCCCCGTCCGGTACGCGCCCGCGTCATGTTAACGTCTCCGCTGGAAACCTTCAGCGTGGGCAATACGATCATCGTGAGCCGCGGCCTGATCGACGTGCTCCCCGATGAAGCCAGTCTCGCCATGGTTCTTTCCCATGAACTGGCGCACATTGTCCTCGGACATAATCTGGGCAGCAAATTTGCTTTCAATGACCGCATGCTGTTCACCGACGAATCCACATACAATAATTTCGGATTCCGTCATAACCCGGAAGAAGAAACCGCCGCAGATACCAAGGCACTTGATCTGCTAAAGAATTCACCGTACGCACAGAAGCTCGACACAGCGAAGTTATTCCTGAAGGAACTGTCGGCCCGCTCACCACAGCTTTCCGCACTGCTGACCGCTCACTTGGGCAACAGCTTTGTGGACAGCAAGTCCGGACAAGTAACGCGCTTGTCGGCCTTGATGACAGGAGGTCCGGAGCTCGATCAAAACAAACTGGATCAAATCTCAGCTCTGCCGCTAGGGGGACGCGTCAAATTAAACGCCTGGGATGATCACGTCGAGCTGGCAAAGTCAGCCCCGGTTGCGATCACCTCGGCCCGCGACAAAATGCCGTTCGAAGTGACGCCATTCTTCCCGCGCTTAACAAGACTCACAAGTGGCGCACCGACGGACAACAGCACAGCAGCGGCTAACACTGCGGCTCCAGCTAGCCCAGCTTCAAGTGCGACGCAGAGTTCCGCAGCAAGCGCAACACCAAGCAACTAAGTCACATTAACAATGTAGAGACAGGTGCCCTCGCCCGTCCACGAAGAGTTGAAACAGCCGGGAAGCGGAAGAAATTCCACCTCCCGGCTTTTGTATTTCTTCTCTGAAATTCGGTCCTTAGGTTGTCAGGCTCGATGAAGATGCGGAACCTGTGAAGAATGAACCGATATACTGTTGATGAAATAATGGTTGCCCTTGGCAATTGCTGATTGGGCCGAGTAGTTTCGTGCGCGCCCTGGCGATTCTTTGTACTGAATTCAGTCACGGTTGACTGAAATACTCGCGCTCACGATGACAATGAAGCTTTTTGATTAATGAGACGTCATGCTCCCTTTCAAACTCATTTATAGCAATGATTACTATCTCCCCATTGGAGCGCATGTCTTCCCTGCCGAGAAATACCGGCTTGTTCACGACCGGCTACTTGAAACCGGCGTAGCTGATAGGTCGGACTTTTTGTCTCCAAAATCTGCTTCCGACCAAGATATCCTTCTTGTTCACACGCCGGAGTACGTTCATAAACTAAAAACAGGGACACTTTCACCGCAGGAGGAATTGCAGCTTGAGATTCCCTACTCGCCTGAGCTGGTACGGGCATTCTGGCTGGCTGCGGGCGGGTCGGTTCTTGCGGCTGAATGCGCGCTAAAAGATCGCATTGCCGTCAACATTGGCGGCGGCTTTCACCATGCTTTTGCGGATCACGGAGAGGGATTTTGCATGATTCATGATGTAGCGGTCGCGATCCGGCGCATGCAGCACGACAATAAAATTACACGTGCCATGACGGTAGATTGCGATGTGCATCATGGCAACGGTACGGCTGCGATTTTTGCGGGTGTGCGCGCCCCTGGCGATCCGTTGCCGTCGCGGGCTTCTTCGACTTTGAAGGCGGCTCCGAACAAGTCTCTGGGGAACGTGCGTAATACCCACGCAGGAGATGTGTTCACAATTTCGCTTCACCAGCAAAACAACTATCCGGCGTGGAAGCCGCCGTCGTCGATTGATGTTGATCTTCCAGATGGTATTGGCGATGACGATTACTTGGCATGGCTGGATAATGCGCTCAGCTCTGGGCTGCGGCAGTTCGAACCGGAGTTGATCTGCTACATCGCAGGCGCCGATCCGTATAGAGAAGATCAGCTCGGCGGATTAGCATTGACAATAGAGGGACTGAAGCGGCGCGATGAATTGGTTTTTAGGGTAGCGAAGGCGAGAAATATTCCGGTGATGGTGACCTATGCGGGAGGATATGCGTTAAGAGTAGAAGATACAGTGACGATTCATAGCAATACGGTGGTGGGAGCGAAGGAGGTGCTCAAGTGAGCGATGGTTGTATGAAGTCAAATGGCATTGTTGTCAGCTAATGCAATGTCCGTCCGCGACTCGATTTCAATTCCCGACACAGTTCAGTGCCGCAGGCAAGGTATATGAAAGCCCGCCACGGTAGTGCCGGGAAACATGGAAAAACAAGCGAGTCCCGAAGGGACGTCACCTATCCAAGGCATCTTTCGGATCAAACGCCAATTTTGATTTTCGCAGTATCGCCTCAAATTCTTTTTCGTAAGACCTCTGTTGATGATGCTCCGCTTGGTGTGCGATGTACTCTCTCACGGCATCCCGATTAGAACTGCTTACGCTGAATGCTCCGTATCCCTCCTGCCATGCAAACTCTGGCCGTTGTTCATGTAGCCAACGCGAGGAGTTTGCCTTCAATATCTGAACAGCTTTCGCAAAAGTAATATCGGAGGGAAGTGCGATCAGCAAATGCACATGGTTAGAGATTCCTCCGGCGGCGAGTAAGGAATGCCATGGTTTCGACCAATCCCCGCAAAGTATTTCCAAAGCTTCGGCAACATCTCTGTCGGAATAAGATCTCGACGCTGCTTGGTGCTGAAAACAAAATGAACGAGGACGTTGGAATACTTGTGGGCCATTTGGACAATATGTACAATCGCGCACCCGCTTGTCTGTGGCGGATATCACACAGGCGGATGCCGTCCCTGAAGGGACTCGGAGAGCTTCACGTCCTGTGTTCCCGGCACTGCCGTGCCGGGCTCCCAGATATCGTGCCTTCGGCACTCAATAATTGCCAGGACCAGTTCTGTCGCCTATGATCGATGATTGATGAAATACACGAGTAAATGCCGCTTCTGACCAGCGCATGCGGCGCTGAAAGCGCCGCTCTACCACGCCATTCAAAGCTTGGCTGTTAAAATAGCCTCTTACTCCTATGTTTGAGAATCTTTCAGAAAAATTACAACGTGCGTTTAAAACTCTACGTGGGCAGGCTGTTCTCAACGAAGAGAACATTCAAGAGGCAATGCGTGAAATCCGCCTTGCACTGCTTGAAGCTGACGTCAATTTTAAAGTCGTCAAGCAGCTCATAGACCACATCCAGGAAAGAGCCGTCGGACAGCAGGTTGCCACCGCTCTCTCTCCCGGCGAACAGGTCATTAAGATCGTTCGCGATGAACTGATCGAGACGCTTGGCAAAGATACGGCTCGCGTGAAGTTTGCTTCGCAGCCACCGACCGTCATCCTTATGGCTGGCCTGCAAGGTTCCGGTAAAACGACAACTTCTGGCAAGCTGGCAAATTGGCTGAAGAACGGCGGCCATCGCCCCATGCTGGTTTCGGTTGACGTGTACCGTCCCGCGGCCCGCGAGCAGTTAAAGGTTGTAGCTCATGCGATCAAGGCCAATATTTACGAGGGACAAGTTGGCGAAGCGAACACTGCGACTGTCGAACGATTAGCTAAAGAGGCGCGGAAAGAAGCCATCATCAGCGGCTCGGACGTGCTCATCGTCGATACCGCCGGACGTCTCCATATAGACGACCAACTCATGGATGAGATGCAGTCGTTAAAAAAACTGCTGAATCCGCAGGAAATCCTGTTCGTGGCCGATGCCATGACCGGACAGGACGCCGTAAATTCCGCAGACGAATTTCATAAGAAGCTTTCGCTTACCGGTGTTGTATTAACAAAAATGGACGGTGATGCGCGCGGTGGAGCTGCGCTTTCCATTCGGCAGGTTACCGGGCAGCCGATCAAATTCCTTGGTGTGGGCGAAAAGTACGATGCGCTAGAACCATTTCATCCCGATCGCGTAGTTGGGCGCATTCTGGGGATGGGAGACATTCTCTCGCTGATCGAGAAAGCCGAGCAGCATGTCGATAAGAAAAAAGCGGAAGAGATGGCGAAAAAAGCCTTCTCGGGCGACGGCTTCTCGCTGGAAGATTTTCGCGATCAGTTACAGCAAGTAAAAAAGATGGGATCGATGAAGAGTCTGATGGGCATGTTGCCAAGCGTTGGTCCTTTCTCGGGATTACAAAAAGCCGCTGACAACGTAGACGAGAAACAGATCAATCGTGTAGAAGCGATCATCAATTCGATGACCGGTCACGAACGCAATCATCATGAAGTGATCAATGGCAGCCGCAGAAAGCGCATCGCTCGTGGCTCGGGCACGACCATTCAGGAAGTGAACAATCTGCTGCGGCAATATGCGCAAATGAAAAAGATGTTCAAACAAATGGGAAAACCGAGCTTCGCAAGAAGATTAGCGGGAATGAAAATGCCCGGAAGGTAGGAAAACAGGCTAAAGGACCAGGCTGCAGGATTTATTCTGTTAAGCCTCATTTGAATAGCTAGAGTTGATATTAGGTCTATTAAAGCCTGAGCCCTGAAGCTTGATTTCTGAAGCCCGAAGCCTGTAGCCCAAAACCTGCCCTTATGAAATGGCGTTCTCTCGACGAATCGCATCCCGGCACCGATACTCGTTCCCTGCACGAACAATTCGCGGAGCGCAAAGAACTCATCAATAAGTACGTTCCTCCTGAGATACAGGCCATTCATGCTCGGACTATCGTAGAAATCAAACAAGGCGGAATTTCTGATCGAGTCCTACCTATCGACGTGAAGGCTTCCGTTTTCGAATTAACCGACCACCATGGAAAATTAGTTTCCTCAGCCGAGCTATTGAGCAAAGGCAAACTCGTGATCTGCTTTTTTCGCGGGCGCTGGTGTCCTTTTTGCGTGGGACAACTTGAGGCTATGAACCTGATCCTGCCGCAAATCCAATTATCCGGCGCGACGTTAGTAGCCATCTCGCCGCAGACTATTCAGCAGTCGTTCTTCATGGCTGATCAACACAAATTGAAATTCCCATTGCTCAGCGACGCGGGAAACAAAGTCGCTCAGCAATTCGGACTCACGTACAGGGTGCCGGACCATCAGCAGGCGGTTTACAAGCGCGTGTTTATCAATCTTCCATTCACTAACGGTGACACCAGTTGGGAGCTGCCTATTCCGGCCACATATATTCTTGATCAAGACGGAACTATTCTCCGGGCTTGGCACGATGCGGATTACACCGAGCGGCCGGAACCATCGGAGATTCTGGAAAGACTGCACGTTTAAACACGCGATTTGAATAACCGCACCACAACAGCAGAATTCCCGCAGCGATCTTTAGCCAATCCTCTATTAGTATGGAATCACCTATGGCAGACACGCCCCTGTGGAGCGCGGAGGACCAGTGCAGCCGTCTGGCGGAATTGACCGCTGGCACGGACGAGCCGTTGAAAGAAGCGCCATTAAGACGAGATGTTCGCTCGCTTGGCATATTGCTGGGCAAGGTTCTTGTCGAGCAAGCAGGCGAGCAACTGCTCGAAATTGTCGAGCAGCTCAGGCGCTTACTCATAAATTATCGGGAAGAATCGAGAGGGGGCGCCGCGATTGTTAAGTCCAGCGGATCACCGTTTGCGAATCCCCAAATGGCTGAGGCGCGCTCGATCATTGAACGTTTGCCGATCAAAGACGCTTATCTCGTCACCAAAGCTTTTGCGATTTATTTTGAGCTGACCAATCTTGCCGAGACGAATCATAGAAAGCGCCGCCGCCGCGCGGGAAAATTACATGTCGAGCAAGCTCCCCTAGCCGGATCATTTCGTGGAACACTGCGACGTATGCGCGATGCCGGCATCTGCAGTGAGAACGCGTTGGCTGCTTTGCGCCAGGTGAGAGTGATCCCGGTTTTCACCGCCCATCCCACCGAAGTCGCACGGCGTACCGTTCTCTCCAAGCGGCGCCGGATCGCGCAATATCTCGAACGGCTCGATCATCTGCCGTTGTCAGGGGCGGAAGCCGAAACTTACGAAACCTATATCCTTGCCGAAATTACAGCTCTGTGGCAGACAGATGAAGTCCGCGTACAGAAACCGCTTGTGACTGACGAGATACGGATGGGACTCGATCACTATCCGATGTCGCTGTTTGAGGCACTTCCGCGTGTCTATGACGAGGTGGTGGATGCGCTGCGAGAGGTTTATGGCGTGCAGCAACTTGCCGATGAAGAAGTGCCGGAGCTCATTTATTTCGGTTCCTGGATTGGCGGCGATCGCGACGGTAATCCCCATGTGACGGCCGACTCTACTGGCGAAGCTCTACAGAGGGCGCGCAACACAATTATTGCCCACTACGTAAGTGAATTGGAGCGAGCCATGGACAAGATCAGTTCGTCTTTTCGGCAAGCTCCCGTCACCCAAGACTTGAGTTCACGATTAAAAGAATACAGTGCTCGAATTGGGGACGAGCATTCCAGGTTTGCGCGCATCTCGGAAACTGAATCCTATCGGCGATTCGTAAATTTTATCTTGATCCGTCTGCGAGCCAGCCGAAGTGGATCCGCGGAGCCTGACGGCTACCAGAGTGCGGCCGAGTTTGAGCATGATATTTCTATGTTGCGCGATAGCTTGAATGCGAATCGAGGCGGAAGGCTAGCGGAGTGGATGCTGGATCCGCTTCTTAGGAAAATTCGCACCTTCGGATTTCATCTTTCGACGCTTGACATCCGCCAACACGCGCGCGTGCAGTCACAGCTTCTCGACGAAATTTCATCGGAGGACAAGAACAACGCTTCCTCGCGTCTGCCGAATAGTCTTTCGCCCTCTTCTTTGGACCTTCTTGAAACTTTTCGAAATATCGCGGAGATGAAAAAGCTTCACCCTGCGGAGGCCATCCGAGCGTACGTCATCAGCGGCGCAGAATCTGCGGACGATATTTTCGCAGTTGTGCGGCTCGCGACTATTTACGGAGTTCAGGTTGCTGGTTCGTCTATTGATTCCGGTTTGATGCCGGTTCCACTTTTTGAGTCCATCGAAGCATTGCGCAAGTCCCCGACAGTTATGGCGCAAGTGTGGAATACGGAAGGTTACAAGCCGCTTCTTAATTCCTGGGGACGATGGCAGGAAGTCATGCTCGGCTACTCCGATTCGAATAAAGATGGTGGCATGTTGACCAGCATTTGGGAGTTGTACAAAGCTCACCGCGAACTGCATCGCGTTGCACGTGAACACGATGTGAAGCTCCGGCTATTTCATGGGCGAGGGGGGACGGTAGGACGAGGGGGAGGGCCGACTCATGCGGCGATTCTGGCGCAACCGGTAGGAGATTTTTCGGGGCAAATTCGCGTCACCGAACAGGGAGAAGTTCTCAACTGGAAGTATGCTGACCCAGTGCTCGCCGAATGGAACCTGGAGACCATGATTGCCGCTTGCCTCGAAGCGCTCACTCGTCCTGACGAACCGACGCCCGGAACCGATCGGCAATGGGATGAGGCAATGGAAGAAATGTCAGCCGATGCGTTCGCCTTCTATCGCAAGAACATTGCGGAAAACCCAGACGTGCTTGAATACTTTGAACAAGCCACTCCGGTAAACGAGCTTGAACACGCACGGATCGGATCGCGGCCATCGCGACGCTCCAAAAGCCGCCAGCTTGAAGATCTTCGCGCAATTCCCTGGGTCTTCGGCTGGATGCAAAGTCGCCACGCTGTGCCGGCATGGTTCGGTGTTGGCTACGCGCTGGACCGGTTTGCCGCCCAAGGCCCTGCGCAGAAAACGCTTTTAGAAAAAATGATGCGAGAGTTCCCGCTGTTTTCAGATTTGATCCGAAACGTGGAACTTGCCATGGCAAAAGCCGACCTCACAATTGCGCGGTTATACGCTGAACTTGTTCCAGAGGTAGGTCTTCGCGAACGCGTGTGGCAGATGTTAGTCGAAGAATTTGAGCGGACGCGGCAGGTACTTTTGTCCATTAAGGGTCAAACTGATTTACTGGGTGGAAATCCAGTGTTATCGCGATCGATCCGATTGCGGAATCCATATGTAGATCCTATGAGCCTTATTCAGGTTGACCTTCTTCGCCGCAAACGCGCCGGAATGGATAACGAAGAACTCAACTACGCGCTGGGGGCAACGATCAATGGAATCGCAGCTGGGCTGCACAATACCGGATAAGAAGCCGTACTAAATGTGAAGACGCAGATAGCCTGCGCCTTCACGGTTCCAACGCATTCCAATTAATCAACTTCCATGCAAATACGCAGTTGTCGTTCTGCTTCATCAATTGCGTGGATCGCGTCCACACGGTGACCACGAAAGTCATGCGCGGCATGCTCTAAATGCTCTTTGGCGTTGTGCAATGCATCAATCGCAGCACGAATTTCTGGGTGGCGTTCAAATGCTGGTGAAGTTGGGGTAATTGCAAGCATCAGAGCGGCTACACTAAAAGCAGCCACGAATTTCTTGTTCATCTTCATTAAGATTCCTCCTTTGATTTCATTGCCCGCCTTCAAGGCGTAAAGACACTTTGAGATGGAACCAACCAATTCCCAAGCATGGCGGGATTGTATCCGGTCCAGAGCTGATTAAGAATATGGGAGTACACCCAGCGTCAACAGTTCCTTGGATTTATAGTTGTATCAAAATCGATCTTTAGCCATGCGACATAGTGTCGCGTGGAAGTGGGACGGTTTTTGGGTAGCGGGTTGATCGACGCTAGGATTTAGCTATGGCACGAAATCTTTTTGCTAAGTTGTCATGCACTGTAATGGGCTACGACTCGTGCCACTTTTCCAGTTGCTGACAACTCCATAAACTCTGCCGTGCGTGTCCCCTTTTGATTCGCGTAATAGAGCACTAAGCTGTTTACGCCCCAGAGCACGTCTTCAAGGCAAAAATGGAGCTCCGGGTAGGCTTCCAGCCCCCGCTGAAAGTAAGCTCTCAAGTTGACCTTCCCGATCACCTTGCCACTGGGCGTATCTAATAATTGAGCGGCAACCGGCGAGATCAACTCGGCTGCATCCTCATAGTGGGTCATAATTAAATCCAGATCGTGGTCGTTCCAAGCCGCAACCCAATGGTTGGCCAAATTCCAAGCCTCGTCTCTCGTCATTACCGATTCTCCATTCGAAGTCCGTCACAATCAGCGGGTACATTGTGCGACGCCACAGCAAGATGAAATGGCTGAAGCCATACCCTTCCACGAATATAGAGGATCGTGGCTAACCAGAACTGGCCACTACGTGCTGCCCTGATTTGAGCCTTGCTAATCGAGCTAAGCTACGGCATAATAATGGTTTGTCTTATCCCTGCCAGAAGGACTAGGAAAGGAAACAAAGTTCTGTGTTAATGATTCGTTTATCGCGCACAGGTGCGCGCAAGCAACCACATTATCGCGTCGTAGTGATCGAGAAGGAACGGGCCCGCAATGGCCGTCCGGTGGAGATTGTTGGGACCTATAATCCCCGCACCAATCCAGCAAGCGTTGAGCTTAAGCGTGAGCGCATTGATTATTGGGTCTCAAAAGGCGCCCAATTATCGGACCGTGTCAGCAAAATCCTGTCGCGTCCCGTTGCAACCACCGTCGATTCTGCCGCTTAATTCCTACAACTACGCTGTCTGGAATACACACATGTGGACAGGAGTGAATGTATGACTGAGCCGAGCGGGGATGCGCGCGCTTTAATCGAGCAGATTGCGAAAGTGCTGGTGGATGCTCCAGACCATGTCTCGGTGACCGAAGTCGAAGACGGTGGAGAGACTGTGCTCGAACTCAAGGTTGCTGAAGGAGATGTGGGCAAGATAATCGGCAAACATGGGCGTACGGCGCGGGCTATGCGAAATCTGATTGGCGCTGCCGGGATGAAGCTCAACAAGCGATTTGCGCTTGAAATTCTCGAGTAGTGCCGTTGGGCTACTGAGATGGGGAGCAACCATTCTGTATCCTCCAGTGAATTCATAACGCTGGCACGAGTTTTCAAAACGCAGGGACGGCACGGCGAAGTTGCCGTCGAATTGCACAGCGATATTCCTGACCGGTTCCATGAAGATTTAAAACTGTCTGCTCTTGGCAAAGATGGCGCGCGCAGGGAAGTTCTAGTCGAAGATGTGTGGCCGCATAAAGGCAGCCTGGTATTGAAATTCGCAGGTATCGATTCAATGTCCGAGGCAGAGACGTTGATCGGTTGCGAATTACAAGTTCCGCGAAGCGAGCGCGCAGGGTTAGAACCGGGTTGGACTTACATTAGCGACTTGGTCGGGTGCGTGGTGTTTGATGGATCTCGCGAAGTCGGCTCGGTGCGAGATGTTCAGTTTGGCGCGGGAGAGGCTCCGCTGCTGCTGGTTGGGGCTGGGAATAAAGAGCACGAAATACCCTACGCCGAAGCTTTTTTGAAAAGCGTAGATATCGAACGCAAGCAGATTCATATGCAATTGCCCGAGGGCTTGCTCGAAGTGAACGCGCCGCTTAGCGCGGAAGAAAAGCTGGAACAGCAGAAGGGCAACAAGTAGCAGGCTGGGATGAGAGAAGGTTCGCGATGAAGATCGATATCGTAACCATCTTTCCCGACTTCTTCCGTGGGCCACTGGATTATGGCATTATCCGCCGGGCTCAGGAATCTGGCTTGGCGGCCATCGAAGTTCATGATCTGCGAGCATTTACGCATGATCGTCATAAAACTGTCGATGACCGTCCATTTGGCGGCGGCGAAGGCATGGTGCTGAAGCCGGAACCGATCTTTGAATGTATCGAGAAATTCGGACTTGCTACTCGCGACGAGCGCATAAGCGGCAAGGCCAAGCAGAGTGTGATTCTGCTTTCCGCGCAAGGGACACGGTTTAATCAGCAAGCGGCTGAAGAACTGGCAAGACTGGAACGAATTGTTCTGATCTGTGGCCGCTATGAAGGCGTGGATGAAAGAGTTGGCGAACATTTGGCGGATCGCGAACTTTCGATTGGCGATTACGTCCTGAGTGGTGGCGAGCTGGGCGCAGCAGTTATCATTGATGCAGTAATGAGGCTCATTCCCGGCGCGTTGGGGAACGAGGCTTCCTCAAGGCAGGAATCTTTTAGTTCGCGAAGCGAACGCGATGTTAGCGATCTACCGGATTCGACATGTGCCTCGGGTGGATTGCTGGATTATCCGCACTACACCCGGCCAGCGGATTTTCGAGGATGGATGGTTCCGGAAGTTCTGGCTTCGGGGAATCATGACGAGATACGACGCTGGCGTCGGCGTACAGCGTTGGAAAAAACATTGAAGAATCGTCCCGAGCTTTTGAACGGGACTGAATTGAGTAAAGAAGATAAAAAATTGTTAGCTCAGATTAAGGGTGAGAGCAATTAGCGGTGAGCTCTGAATTCGAGCAAGACTTTAATAGAGAATTTTAAGGACGAAGGGACAAGAATATGTCGAACCTCATTATTGAAAAGCTATTGTCGAAAGCCAAGCGCACCGATCTGCCGCCGTTTGCACCCGGCGATACCGTCCGTGTTCACGTTCGTATTAAGGAAGGCGACAAGGAACGCGTGCAGGCCTTTGAAGGCCTGGTAATTTCCCGCAGCAAGGGGCCGCAAGCGAGCTTTACGGTGCGGAAGATGAGCTTCGGCCAGGGCGTCGAGCGTATTTTTCCCGACAATGCGCGCGTCATTGATAAGGTCGAATTACTGCGCTCATCGAAAGTACGGCGAGCCAAGCTCTACTATTTGCGTGGATTACGCGGCAAGGCTGCACGGTTGAAGGATGTTGACCGGGAACAGAGCAAGGCGGCCGCGACTCCGGCTGCTCAATAATTAGTGTTGAACTTTGAGTTAGCGGCTGGAGGCAGCTTCGGCAATTTCAAGTTCAAAGGATTGTTCGAGTTCCTGTTCCGCCAATTTGCCTAGAAGGAAGCGCAGTGTCTGGCGATCACCTTTGCGGATCTCACGGAACTCCAGGCCCATTCCAGCGGCTGGGTCAATGTGGCGGACCAGCGCCTTCAATCCGAATTCGTAATTTGCAACGCTAAGGTTCAGAGTCAATTCCGTTCCGCGAGGAAATGACTGATTGGTACTTAGCAGGCATCCGACTTCGGATAAATCTTTCAGAACGCCCTGAGCTGTTCTTCCTTGTAGAATCGAACTACTAAGTTCAGCCGCACCTTCGATTGAATATCGCGGAGAGCGGCGGCGATTGCGTTCGCCAGCTGTCAACCGCGAATGACGAAAATTGCTTTCCCGCACCACGGGATCGTAGATTTCCTTCAAATCGCGCAGTTCGGCATCCCACATCGATCGCTCGGTTTCTACATTCTCAATTCCGACCTGGCCGCGAAATTCTGAATCCGGTCGTCCCACCCAAACCACTCTACAAAACAACTTATTGCGTCCGCGCTCGATGGCGATAATATCGCCAATTTCTTTCGCGCCCCGAAGCCCTGTAATGCGTGCCCCGCGAGGAGAAATGTCGTAGGTACATGCCATGTCTAGACATGGCTTGTAGTCGCCGTCCCAACAGGTAACCTTCAGCGGCAGCGCCACCTGAACTCGCCTGCCGGAACGCTCCGGAGACGGTTTTTGTTCGGTTTGACTGGACGGCTTGAGTTTCAAAGCGATTATCCCTCAGGAACCGAAAGTAACAAGCAGGTCATCGGCAGTCAATTTACCGGGGTAACTCCGGGGTGGTTACGAAATGACCATTGCTCTGTGCCAAATATGCGTTCTTTTCCGCCTTGCTCCACAGCCCCGTTTTCATAGAAGATTGGCTTACCCACTAATGACCGCCAAAGCAAAACTCGCGCCAGAAAAGGCGATTTCCGCTTCAGCGGCCAAGTTGCGTCTGCTGAAACGCCTGCGCTGTACGTTGAAATACGAAAAGCTGGCATGGCAATCCGGAGCACAATTAGTGGCCGGAGTCGATGAGGTAGGACGCGGTTCCCTCTTCGGCCCTGTTGTAGCGGCGGCGGTAATTCTTGATCCTGCGTACCGGATCCGTGGTTTGCGCGACTCGAAGCTGCTGCTTGCAGATCGGCGGGAAATATTGGCGGAACGAATTCGGCAACATGCGATTGCATGGGCGGTAGCTGCCGTGGATGCAGCGGTGATTGACCAAATCAATATTTATCAGGCATCAAGAGTGGCCATGGGCCAAGCCGTTATGCAGCTGCATCCTTTCCCAGATCACCTGTTGATCGATGCGATGCGCCTGGATTGCGAGCTGACACAGAAAGCAATCATTCATGGCGATGCGCTGTCCGCGTCGATTGCAGCAGCCTCTATTTTGGCTAAAGTGGAACGAGATCGCATGGTCACGGAATGGGATGCGGTGTTCCCCGTTTACAATCTCGCTTCAAACAAGGGATACAGCACACCTCGGCACATTGCTGCATTACGGCAGCACGGTCCATCGCCACTGCATCGGCAATCGTTCGCACCAGTTTGGAATAATCCGGTGCCGCAAGAAGTGCTCGCTTTCATGCTGGAAGAGAGCGGCGTCGCTGAACCAGAAATTTCTCTGGAAAAAGTAATCTGAAAACTGTTCCGCCTTCATCAGTCGGCTATTGCCTAATCGGTTCATAGCACAATCAGATTGAGCGGTTACCGGCCCACTTCTGGCCGGATATTCTGATTCACGCGGAAGAAATTATTTGGATCGTATTGCGCCTTAATCCGAGCCAGCTTTTCGTAGCTATTTTGATAAGCCGCGCGAATGCGATCTTCGCCTTCCCCTTCCATCATGAAATTTACATATCCGCCACCAGATCCGTATGGATGAAGTGCCTCCCAATAGTTTTTGGCCCAGGCGGTAATACGATCCTTATTAATCGGATCGGGATCTACACCGACAATCACCTCGCTCCAGACGGCCTCGCGATGGCTCCACGGAGTGTCACAATTCCTCTCCTTATGCGCGGCCCCGTTTATGGGATACAAGTGCATCGTGGAATGTAGTGTAGGCAATTCCGAGCCATGCTTGGTATGAAGATCGATAGCCTCGTCACTTAATTCTTTCACGAAATCTGCTTTCCAATACCATTGCAGACCGGGCATATAAAGTCCGTCGAACATGCCTTGCAACATGGGAAATGGCATAGGTGCGAAGAATTCGAAAGCCGGAGGCCGGAACTTCCGCAGTGACCCGAGAATCTCATTCGCCTGTTCCAGCGCTCCGTTATAGCACCAAACCACACCGCACATTTTTTTGAAGTGCAAAGCTTCAGGGAAAGGTGGGCCAGGCGGGACAGTAAGAAATGCAAAGAAGCCGTTGATCTCTTCCGGCGCTTGGACAATGAACTCGCGATACCACTTCATAATATCGGCAGCCTGCTCCAGCTCCCATAACATGGGACCGGCACAGACTATTTGAACGGGATGTGCCTGGAACAAAAATGATGTCACCACACCGAAGTTTCCGCCGCCTCCACGGATGGCCCAGAACAGATCGGTGTTCTCGTCGGCGCTCGCAACCACAAATTTTCCATCCGCTAATACAACGTCGGCTGCCAAGAGATTGTCGATGGTCAAGCCGTACTGCCGTGTCAGGTATCCCATGCCACCGCCAAGAGTCAAACCTCCAACTCCTGTTGTTGAAACGATTCCAGATGGCACAGCGAGTCCAAATGCATGCGTTGCATGGTCAACATCGCCCCACGTGCAACCGCCGCCGACACGTACAGTCCTTGCCGCTGGATCGACGTGAGCGTATTTGATAAGCGAGAGATCGATGACTAAACCATCATCGCAGACTCCCAAACCTCCGGCATTATGACCACCGCCTCGAATAGAGACCAGCAGATCATGTTGCCGGCCGAAGTGAACGGCGGTAATCACGTCGGTCACGTCCGCACACTTGGCGATCAAACGGGGTTTGCGGCTAATCATAGCGTTATAGACTTGGCGCTCTTCTTCGTAGCGCGCATCTGTGGGCTCGATCAGATCACCCCGAAGTTGGCCTTTGAATTCATTGACGGATTCCTGTTGCATGACTCCTCCATGTCGCCGCCCGCCTCGTTAAGTCGCGGATGTACAGCCAGGCAGTTTAAGGTCGAGCTTCGAAAACAATGTTGAAAGGAGTTTCCGTAGCCCGGCGAAAACGACTAAAACCGGCAGAAGTCACGACGTCACGAATGCGCTTCTCGCCGGCTTGGGCCCCTAAGCACAGTCCGACTTCCTGCGATCGTGAACACGGTGTGCATAGTAGCGTCGAAAAGGAGTAGTAGACCCGACCTACAGGATTCAAATTGTCCTTCAACTGGTCGTTTGCAAAAGGCTCAACGATCATCCACGTTCCGTCCTTTGCCAAAGATTGCCGGACATGCGCAGCCGCACCTATTGGGTCGCCCATGTCATGCAAAGAATCGAAGACAGCCACAAAGTCGTAATTTTTGCCGGGGAACTCTTTTGCCTTTGATACAGCGAAAGTCACGCGATCGGCTACGCCGTTACGTCTGGCTGACTCGCGAGCCGCTTCAATCGACTTGTCATGATAGTCGAATCCGAAAAAGTGAGATTTGGGAAATGCTTTTGCCATTAGGAGAGTGGAAGCGCCTTTCCCGCAACCAACGTCGGCCACTCGCGCGCCTTCTTCCAACTTTCCTTTGACATCGTGCAAAGCGGGAATCCATGCGCTCACGAGATTAGCGGCATAGCCCGGACGAAAAAATTTTTCACACCCGTGAAACACATCGTCAGCATGTTCATGCCATCCCATACCTGCGCCAGTTCGAAAGGACTCCGCAATTCGTGGCACCGCCGCAAGCGAACCCAATGCCAGTTCAAATGCCCCGGGCAGATATGCGGGGCTCTCTTCATTTGCCAGCGCGAAGGCTTGTTCTTCATTTAGATTGAACTTGCCACTGTTCTCATCGTAGGTGATGTAGCCGCCAGCAGCTTGTGAGGCCAGCCACTCGCGCAAATACCGTTCATCGGTCTTCGTCTTGGCAGCGAGTTGTGCAGAACTCATTGGACCCTCTGCCAAGGCTTTGTAAAGGCCTAACTTTTCACCAATGACGACCATGCCGGCGTGAACTGCTGCGCCAAGGTCGGTCACGAATTGACCGATGAAAGCATTTAATTTGTTCATGTCAATAGCCGGAACTTGTGCTGTGCTCATTTGATGTGTCTCCTTTTTAATTCATTTAATTCACTGTTCATTCTCTTTGGTTTGTGTCGCTTTGTCGGCCCGGGAAGTAGCTTGAAAGGACATACTTCCCGGCCCGACTATCGCCTCTACTACGGGGTAGTTTGGCCGACGAATGATTGGCACGAAACGTTGGGGTGCCAATTTACGAATGCGCCTTTCGGATTCTCCTTCCATGCCCAAACATGCAGCGTATAGAAGGCCGGAAGTCCGAAGCGGTTGGGGCTCTCAAAATAATGAAAGATCTGACCCATCAGCTGCGGCGTAACTCCCGGATGCTTCGCATCCCAGGCGTCAGCGAGGACTAAATAGTCAGCGCCAGTCAGTTTCACGACTCCATTGGGCTGCGCCTCGTAGAGCACGATTTGGGGATGCGTGGCGTCCACGATACCGTTGCCCACCAGAGTGTCGTTCACATAGTGAAGGCCCATTGCCCCAAAATCATCTCCGCTCACACAACCGAATTCAAGGCGATATCCTTCGTTTTCAGCTTCCTTCACGTCACGGAAACGTACCGTCGAGTCCCGGACAATTCTGAGAAGCGCACTCTGCTGACTCTGTTGGTCCGTTGTCAGTTCTTGATCTTGTTGAGGGATTGCGTGCGAGTGGCTGTCTTGCGCCAGAATGTGTAAGGGGAAGACACTCATCAAAACGAGAGCCATCATGGAATATTGAAGTTGCGTCGCAAACTGTCTGAACTTCATGGGAAATTGCGGTGTATTCATTGGACATCTCTCCTCTTATTTTTGATATGTAATCAATTCGTCAGTTTTGTTGCACGCGGCTTCTTCGACGGCAGAAGCTTTGCTAGAATCCGCTCTACACCCTCTCGGGTTTGTTGTCGGTGAATGTTTGCCGTAAAGTGCCGAACCTCATCTGATAGTGCAAACTTACGAGCAGTAGGCGTGGGAAGTAACGAAACAACGCCGAAGAAAAGCCAAAATCATGACACACAAATATGCTGGCTTTGGAGAAGCGGGAGCACATTTGGAGACGCGGCTCTTAAATTACCAATTCGGCGAGTTCACGCTGGACGTCACCAAGGGATGCTTGCTGAAGGCAGGAACGGAGGTTAAGCTTCGCCCTAAGGTATATGAAACGCTAAAGTACCTGGTGGAACACCCTGGACGATTGATTGGGAAACAGGAATTGATGCAGGCGGTATGGCCCGACGCCTTCGTTACAGACGATTCACTGGTCCAGTGCACCCTCGAATTGCGTCGCGCACTAGCTGACCATGGTCAGCTGCTTAAGACTGTTCCGCGGCGCGGGTACCTGTTCACGGCCGAGGTGATTCAAAGTCCGATTAAACAGGAGCATTTCCAGACAACTAAATTCTTCGATTTGTCCGATGGTCGTGAACTGTCTTCCACTAAGAGCACCAGAAAGTGCCACGATCTGCCACTCCCGCGAACTTCGCTCATTGGACGAGAACAACAAGCAACGGAAGCTGCCAATTTCCTGCTCCGGGAGGATGTTCGGCTGTTGAGCCTCACGGGACCGGGCGGTGCCGGAAAAACGCGCCTTGCATTAGCAGTGGCAGCAATGATTGCGGACCAGTTCACAGCGGGCGTTCGATTTGTTAGTTTGGCGTCTATTACGCAGCCTAATTTAGTGGCAACTGCTCTCGCAGACGCGCTCCAAATCCAGCAGGTTGCCAACCGCACCATACCTCAGCTGATCGGCGATCAGCTACAGAACTCGGGTCCGTTTCTGCTTCTCCTGGACAACTTCGAACAAGTCCTCCCTGCTGCGACAGTGGTCGCCGAAACACTGGAAGCATCCCCATCTCTCAAGATTCTAGTGACCAGCAGGTCCTGCTTGCGTATTTACGGTGAACAGGAATTTCCCGTAACACCGCTTACGCCAAATGCCGCTCTCGAATTATTTGTGCAACGCGCTACAGCCGTGTGGCCCGATTTTGAAATTACTCCAGAAAACGCGACTGCGGTTCGGGAGATATGTTCACGACTGGATGGACTGCCATTGGCAATTGAGTTGGCGGCTGCGAGAACTAAGGTGCTGCCTCCCAGCGCCATCCTGGATCGGCTGCAAAGCCGGTTGCAGTTGCTAACAGGTGGGGCGCTTGATCTACCTGAACGACAACAAACACTTCGCAAGGCTATTGCCTGGAGTCATGATCTATTAAATGAGGCCGAGCAGAAACTGTTTCGGAGGCTCTCCGTATTTGTCGGCGGCTGCACGTTGGAAGCGGCGGAGGCCGTCTGCAATACAAGGCGCGACCTCGGTATCGATCTGTTTGAAGGCTTATCATCCTTGGTGAATAAGAACTTGGTTCAGCGTATGGACCGAGCCCAGGCCGAACCGCGGTTCGCGATGCTGGAAACGATTCGCGAATATGCCTTCGAATGCCTAAGTGATAGCGGTGAGGAACCTGCGGCACGAAGGGCACATACAGCATACTGTCTCGTTTTGGGGGAGGAAGGAAATCCAGAACTGGCCCCCGCAGATCGAACTCGCTGGCTGACACAATGTGACGCTGAGATCGACAACTTTCGTTTCGCCCTCGACTGGCTGTTTCAGACATTCGATCTGGACTGGGGTTTGCGTCTCTGCGTGGCTCTGTTTCGATTCTGGGACATGCGGGAACACCTGAGCGAGGGCCGTGCCCGGCTTGAGACCATTCTCCACTTGGCGGGCACTGAGCGCTCAAAAGAACGGGCCAGGGTGTCACAATTTCTCGGGGCAATAGCGACTGCTCAAGGCGATTATCCGGCTGCTGAGCGTTTCCTGGAACAGAGTCTCTGCCTTTATGAGGAGTTGAACGATCAGCCGGGCATCGCCGTCTCTTTGAATGCACTAGCGGTAGCGGCGCGAGATCGGGGTGACTACTCTTCGGCGCAGAGCAATTTTGAGCGGAGCCTCGCATGCTGGCGCATGTTGCCGGACCGACCGGCAATCGCACGTTGTCTTCACAACCTTGCTAATGTTGTTAAGGTTCGTGGCGATTATGCCCGCGCTCGATGGGCGCTGTGTGAGGCAACGGACATTTTTGAGGAACTTGGTGATCGCAGCGGTGCCGCTTGGTCAATTAACCAGCAAGGTGACATAGCGCGTGCGGAGGATGACCTGGCCGGCGCTCAAAGACTGTATCAACGTGCGCTTTCAATCTTTCGGGAAGCCGGAGACCCGTGGGGTACGGCTCGGTCCCTAACAGATTTGGGCTACATTGACTGTGAACAGAAAAATCATTTGGCTGCACATGCAGCATACCGCGAAGCTCTGGAAATCTTCGCAAGTTTGGGTCACCGCCGCGGTATGGCACGGACACTCCAAGGTTACGCTGGTCTGGCTTTGGCGCAAGGACAAGCCGGACGTGCACTGACATTAGCAGCTACCGCAACGCACTTACGCCGCTTAATCAGCACTCCTCTGTCTCAAGCGGAACAGTCGAAACTCGACCAGATACTGCTGCCTGCCTGGAAATCCCTTAGCGAGTCGGAGGGTAAAAAGGCATGGGCAGAAGGTTTTGCAATGAGCCTGGAAAAAGCTATTGAATACTCTCTGGAAGATCCAAGGTCTGTTAGTCGAGGTTAGCGGGGTCAATTAGACGACGTACGGCGGAGACACGATCGGCTGGAATGCCTATCCGGCGGGCGTGCTCTCGAATGCTGTTCTCGTCTGGCGCAATGTAAACGCAATACATTTTGTCTTCCGTTACGTAACTATGGAGCCACTGAATCTGCGGCCCCATTTCCTTCAACGTCTGCAACGAACGCAGTGATACTTCCCGGATCTGGGTTTCTGACAGTGTTCCGGCACCTGGAATTTCACGTTCAATTACAAATTGCGGCACGATCTCAAAAGTTTACCACCAACACCTATTGACTGCTTAGATGTGCGGATTCGATGTTGGTGCAGTTTGAAAACTCCACCAGATCAAGCGTGGCGTGCTGCACTCTCTTTAATCGAAGTGTTCGGATACTGCCGGTTTTCAGCCGTGGTGGGGTTGCGCAATGCACTCGCACCACTTCCATCGAAAGTAGAGGCTAGGAAAATCGCCTGCGCAGGAAGTGCTATCTGAGTTCCGGCCGACTCGACACACTCCATCATCTTTAACAAAAGCCCTTCCTGGACTTCGAGGTACTGGTCCCTGCCGCGGACCAATATGTAAGCGACGACCTCCACATCGAGCGAAGAGGGTCCGAAGCGCAGGAAGCGTACACGAATCGTATCGGCCTCAACGAGAGGATTCTGGGCGAGCAGGGTGCGAATGCCATCCAAGATGTTCCGCATTTGCGAGGAGGTTGTCCCATAACGTAGTCCTAATATTGGGTTCACCGCATACTTGTCACGAGCACTGAGGGTTGCGATGCTTACACTGGCGAGCTCTCCATTGGGGACGTTAACCAGAGTTCTATCGAGAGTTCGGATACGAGTGGAACGGAGGCTTATGTTTTCGACGGTGCCTTGGGTACCTCCTGCCTCTAAAAAGTCACCCACACGTACAGCGTCGTCGGAGAGCAGGGAGATGCCGCCGACCAAGTTCTCTAATGTGTTTTGTGCTGCGAGTGCGACAGCAATACCGCCAACCCCGAGCCCGGCCAGCGCCGCGGTTGCATTGACCCCTAAAAAGCGCAAGATGATGAGAAAGCCCACGAAAATTATGGCTATTTCGGCTACCCTGCATCCAAGATGGAGCAGGGTGCTGGCCTCTATAAAATTATGACTTCGGAGTCTTTTTCGGGCATATTTCTCAACTGGTTTGATCGCGAGAATGGTCAGCCAGACACAGGCAATGACGATGATGACGTTGGAAGCACTGGACCAAAACTGTCGCGCCAGTAAGGAAAAGTGAACTCTGGAGAGTAGCCACTGAATTATGAAGGCCAGAAGTAAAAGGCGAACCGGCTTGTCTGGAAATTGCCCATTGGTCAAACTCGGCTTTCCGAAGAGTCGGGCCACGAGTCGAACCACACCCCTCAAGAGCCAGCCTAGCAAAATGGCCAGCAAATAAAATAAAGGAATCCCTCCAAAAATGACGAGCCATTCAAACAGAGATATGCGCACAATTTGAGTGTTTATTAAGAACTCTGGGAGAACGGCCTCTGGATTTACAGCGCTAACTTCGTCATAAAGCCTCGGGACTGAATCGAGAGTATCGCGGGAGAACAGCCAAACAGGTCCAGACTTCCCCCGATTAACATGGTCAAGCAGTATTTTCACATCGCCATTTTCACTGCTGATTGTTCCCACAAGACTGTGGTTTGGATCGCCAGAGTATGGGGATGAGCCTTCGGGCTGGTTGCTGAGCTGATCGAGGCGAGCCGGAAGAGCATGGTCGAGGACCACAAAGAGTTGGTGCGCGAGGTCGGCAGCCGCTTTTCCAGTCTCGTGAGTATTCAGGTATTGCGCAGCGCGTTCGTTGTCGCCCTCGCGCGATGCGCTTAAGAAACCCAATACCGTGCCGCGCGGCGTAGTTCGACCCAACGCGTCCGTAGGAGCCTCGGGTTGAGCCGTGTCTGAGGTTGTGTTGGGAGTTGGGTTCGGAGCCTGGGCCAAAGTAGAAATCGACAGAAGAAATCCGAGAAGGCACAACCTGCACAGATGGAACCATGCCGAGCCCAGGAATCTGCTAAACACAAGATGCAAGTTTGTTTCAGGCCACAAATTTTCATCAACGGCCAGCACACACATAGATGAAGTCTATCGCTGCACTACTGTGCATTGACGACTGTCAGCTTTACCAGACTCAACGTGACCATCCTTTCCGAACTGGATATATGGGGACTGCTTGAGATCAATATCGTATGCAGAACTCTGACCAGTTCTAAATCAGCTTAAAACTTTTGCTGCGCTCCTCATAACAATGCTGCCCCTAAATTCATAGGTTATTAGACTGTCATTCCTGCCAGTTTTTTGGGTCTGTTATTGGAAGTATCGTCGCGAGAAGTTAATTCCTACGAGGTTTTTCATATGAGTGATTTGATTGTCGTGACTTACGAAGATCAATACAAGGCAGCGGAAGTTTTGGCCGCACTTCAGCGGTTACAAAAGAAATTGCTAATTGATCTCGAAGATGCTGCGTACGTTATGAAAGATGAAGATGGAAAGTTCAAATTGCACGAGACGGTCCCGCTAACCAGGATTGGGGCAGCAAGTGGGATGTGGAGCGGCACGTTTTGGGGAATGCTGATTGGCCTGCTATTTATGCAGCCCGGACTTGGTGCAATTACGGGCGCGGCAATCGGCGCCGCAACCGGAGCGGCAAGAGGAAAAGCGTCCGACTATGGGATCCCGAATGATTTCATCGTGCATCTCGCAAAGGATTTGGAAAAAGGTAGCTCAGCGCTTTTCGTGCTGGTTCGCCGATCTACACCTGACAAGGTGTTGGCGGAAGTATCGCAGTACGGCGGCACTGTCTTGCACAGTACTCTTCCCAATGATGTCGAGGCTCGTTTGCAGTCAGCATTAGCAGCTTAAGAGGCTGCTGCACGCGGTTATCTCCACTGGTTGGAAATACCAATCCTGCCACGATTTAGCCATTGGAGGTTCAATGTTCCGGTCATTCCGTTTTTGCGTATTGCCTTTGATGCTCGTATTTTCCGCAGTGCTTTTTGCGCAGACAGACGAGGAGGTGCAGCAAGAGGCGATGCGTAAGCTGCAGACCAGAATGGATGAACTACGAGCCCAGATGGCCGAAATTCAGTCTGAACTAAATGCGATCCACGGAACGAACCTTCCGCGGACTGGATCTATCGAGAGCACGCCGCCACCACCGTCTTCCCTACCACAGCTAACTCCCGAGCAACGGGAGGAAGCCGCCGGCAAAGCTACCTCGCAACACCAGACGTTTAACGAAGACGAGCAGGACGCGCCGCGTCTCTATAACGCTCCGCTGGAACCTGAAGAACCTGGATTCTTTCTCCTCCCAGGCACCCGCACCATGCTGCGCCTCAATGGATCGATAAGAACCGATTTCATATATGACCCAAGAATTTCGGTGCTATCCGACGCGTTTGTTCCTTCGTCGATACCGATTCCATCGATATCGGGTCCCGGGAATTTCATTGCTAGCATTCGTGGAAGCCGCGCTATGGCAGACTTTCTGATCCCCGTTGGCGAGCACGGCGCTGCGCGGACATTCATCCAGCTCGATTTCGTCGGCCCCAATGGGACGACCGCCCCACGGCTCCGTCATTTCTACGCCCAATTGGACAATATTCTGGTAGGTCAAACATTTACCAACTTCATGGATCCGGATGCGTTCGCGGACACGCTGGACACGCAGGGAGCCAATTCCGGGGTCAGCGCGCGTGTTCCGCAGGCTAGATACAGCTTCGGACTAGGGGGCGGTGCGAGCGCTTATGTCTCCGTCGAGGTTCCAGCGTCCTCTATTGGTTTTTCAATAGCTGGCACGGCTGCCACGGCCACCACTCCTGCTCCGGACGGCACATTCCGAGTTCGAAATGAGTGGGAACGTGGGCACATCCAGTTGGCAAGTGTCTTCCGAGATCTAGGGGTCAAACTACCAAACGGGTTTCACGAATCGGCTTTTGGGTGGGGTTTAAATGGAACGGGTGGTCTTGAGGTGCACGGCCAGGATAATGTAGTGGTAGGAATTGCTTACGGCCACGGAATTTCGAGATATATGGCCGATACGGGAGGCCTGGACTTGGACGCAGCCCCCAAGTCCACTACGGATTTGTCGTTGCGAGCGCTGCCGCTCTTTGGAGCGTATGGCAGTTATCAGCATTACTGGTCCTCCGCAGTACGATCGAGTGCGACGGCTGGTTATGTGCAGCTACAGAATACTGCGTTCCAACCAGCCAACACTTATCACAAGAGCACCTATTCATCACTCAACCTGATCTGGAATCCGCTGGGCAGCTTGGATCTTGGCGCCGAGTTTCTCTACGGACGGGTCAAGGAGAAGAGCGGGGCCAGTGCTAATGATCCCCGTTTTCAAATTACAGCAAGGTATACCTTCGTGAAGCTACATGAGAAAGAAGAGCACGCCCCATAGCCGGACTACACCGCATTGCTGCGTTCTATAAGAGAATCATCCGTATGAGCCGATATCAAAATTACACTCAGGCAGCTTGGTTTTGTGATTCTTGTAAATTTGTATGTTCTTCGCGAAGGATGCGTAGAAGGGCGGCTGCTAAAGTCACCACCACCGGCCCTACAAAAAGTCCAACCGCGCCGAATGCTGCCAGCCCTCCCATGAACGAAAGCGTTATAACCACCGAGTTTGCCCGCACGCGGCCACTTACCACGTTGGAACGGACAATACCTTCCACTGTGGAGAGCGTTAAACCCCAAAAGAAAAGTAAGATCGCCCTTATCCAATATCCGCGCAATGCCAGGAGAGCGCAACCCGGTACCCATACCAGCGATATCCCGACGACAGGCAGACAAGAAAGAACCATCGCTATGGCTCCCCACAACAAGGGAGAGCGCAGCCCCGTCACCCAGAAGCCAAATCCGGTCAAGACGCCCTCGGCAACGGCTACAGTTAACATCCCATAAATATTGGCGAGGATGCCCTGATTCACACAAACCCACAATTCTCGAAGACGATTCGGAGAGAGTGGGAGCATGGAAAGGGCGTCCCGGCCAAACTCACTGCTGTCCCGCAGGAAGAAAAAAAGGAGCGTAAAAGTTAAACCGGTGGTTGCAATCTGCTGAACAAAACCTTGCCCCAGCGATGTCGCAAACCCAAATAACCATGCACCCAACTTGCGCACGAATAAACTGATGCTGTCTTTCAGCTGGTCTGCTGACATCCCTGTTCGCTCCGCTACGTTCTGTATCGGAGGATCCCAGACAGACGCAAAATGGCTCGGCCATGTGGACTTGTCGCCCAAAGGTTGCAGAACAGACCTGTAGAGGTTTACAGCCTCGACAGACACCCTGATGCTAACCAGAATGGAAGGCACCAATATAAGCAGCACGGCCAGAATAGTCGTGGTGAGTGCCGCAACCGTGGGGTTGCGGACCAGTCGCTTAATCCCCCTGTGCAGCGGAAAACACGCAATCATCAATATAAGAGCCACAAATACGGCAGTCAGGAAGGGACGAAAGATGATGTAAGCGAGATACACAGCTCCTGCAGCAAGGCTTGCCAACACGAAGAAGGAAAGCTGTTGATCAGCCGCCCATGCAATACCTTGTTCTGGGATAGTAGGCGTAACAGTCGCAAATGAATTGACTCTTTCGTCATTCGTAATTACTGGCTCCGCAGTAGACGTTTGCTTCTCCGGCAAACGCTCAACCAACTTTGGTTTCCATTTCATCTTGTTTCACCCTAGCGGGTCTGTGGTCACGGCCGGAGCGGGTTGGAACGATTGCAAAAAGTTAGCCCGAAATAATTTCTGCTTAAAGATGGTTCTCTCAATCATGTCCGCTGTTATGTGGGCCAAGATCAGGCACGAGTGACAAAAGGCTCGGTGAGAGGCTTTGATACGAAAAGATCCAACCCGAGACGTTGAGACAAAAATTTGGCTACGAGCTGCCCCTTGACGCTGTTTCCGGCCTCATCAAGCGGCGGGGCAAATGTCCCCAGACAACCCTTACCCGGAGACACGGTGACGATTCCGCCGCCGATACCGCTCTTACCCGGTAGCCCGATGTCGTAAAGCCAGTCGCCGGAAGTTTCATACAATCCGGCTGTTGCCATCACTGCGAGTGTGTAATGACACACTATCGGATCTACCAATCGCTCTTTTGTGAGCGGATTCACTCCGCCATCAGCCAGAGTGGCACCCATTACGGCTAAGTCCTTCGCGCTCACATTCAACGAGCATTGTTTGGTATACAGGTCGGTTGTCTCGGCCGGGTCTAAATCAATTCGGCCATAGCTCCGAAGCAAACGGGCAATACTCTGATTCCTGTCGTTCGTCTGCGTCGCGGAGGTGTATACCTCTCTATTGAGTGGAAGCGTTCGACCGGCAAAGCGAGATAATCCATCGTGTATGAACCGCCATTTGTCATCGACGGTAGCCCCCGGCACAAGGCTGGTTGTCGCGATGGCACCTGCATTCACCATGGGATTTGTTCTTCCCTCCATCCCTCGCTCAATGGCTGCCAGTGAATTGAACGGCAAGCCTGTGCTGTTGACCCCAAGTTTCTCGCGCATCTTCTCTGCGCCCAGAAGCTGACAAAGCAAGGCGAATACGAATGGCTTGGACACGCTCATGATCGAGAACTCATATTCAGCATCTCCGGCTAGATAGACGTTGCCATTGGTCGCGATCACACATACGCCGAACAAGTCTCTAGGCATCTTCGCGAGCGCCGGGTAGACTTGCGAATTCATTCCTTGTGTATTGGATTTGAAACGTTCGTGTGCCTCGGCCACTAAGGCGCTGACCATGTCAGGAGAAGGCAAATGGCCAGTCGACACATAAGGAGCTTCGCTCTCGTAGTTGACTTTCAGCCATGAGGTCACCGGTCACCACCTTTGTTGCAGTTCACTATCAATCTTCCTTTTAAGAGGCCTTTCGTTCTTCGGGTGGAAGCTTGCTCTGAGCGCTCGGAATACCGGATGTGGCAAGCGGCTGCGTGAGCGTTTCGGGCCTCAGAACATGGTCGAGCTGTTCCTTCGTAAGCAGTTTCCTCTCGAGAACAAGATCCGATACGCTGCGGCCAGTGCGCAACGCGTCCTGCGCCACCTCAGTTGCATTCGCGTATCCGATGTATGGATTGAGCGCAGTGATAATACCTACCGAGCGATTCATGTGTTCGTTAAGCCGGTCACGATTCGCAGTGATGCCACGCACACAGCGCTCGGCGAGCGTGCGGCAGCCATTGCGCAAATGCTTCAGACTTTTAAAAATACTGTGGGCAATGATCGGCAAGAACGCATTGAGCTGCAACTGCCCCGCCTCGGCAGCGAAGCTCACGGTGACATCATTTCCAATTACTTCGAAGGCGATTTGATTCACCACCTCCGGGATCACAGGGTTTACCTTGCCGGGCATAATGCTTGAGCCCGCTTGCATGGGCGGCAGGTTAATCTCGCCAAGTCCAGCGCGAGGACCGGATGACAGAAGCCGCAGGTCGTTACATACTTTGGAGAGCTTGATCGCAACCCGCTTGAGCACTCCGGACACTTGCACAAAAGCGCCGGCATCCTGAGTTGCCTCAACGAGATTCGCCGCTGTGACAAACGGAATACCCGTGATATGCGTGAGGTGAAGGCAAACTTTCCTCGCGTACTCGGGATGTGAGTTGATGCCCGTACCGACAGCAGTTGCCCCCATATTGATCTCACAGATCATACTCGACGCCTCGCGCAGTCGCTGTTCATCCTCTGAGAGCATCACTGAGTATGTTGAGAACTCCTGACCGAGTGTCATCGGCACTGCGTCTTGAAGTTGCGTGCGTCCCATTTTTAGAATGTCCTTGAACTCACTTGACTTCGCATCGAATGCCAGACGCAGCGTTTCCATGGCATCAATCAGTTGATGGATTCCGATCCAGGTTGCGATCTTGAGCGCCGTCGGAACTGCATCGTTCGTACTCTGGCTCAGGTTGACATGTTCGTTCGGATGGAGCACATCGTAATCGCCGCGAGCACGTCCCATGAGCTCGAGCGCGCGGTTCGCAATGACTTCGTTAGTGTTCATGTTGGTCGACGTGCCCGCACCACCCTGGATTACGTCAATAATGAACTGATCGTGCAATGCACCTCTGCGGATCTCCTCACATGCCGCGACAATCGCCTGCGCGCGATCGGCATCAAGTAGCCCGAGGTCCCGGTTGGCGAGAGCGGCCGCCTGCTTCACGCACGCAAGAGCATTTACGAGGTCCGGAGAATTCGAGATTGGTGTGCCGGTGATTGGAAAGTTCTCGACCGCACGCAATGAGTGCACACCGTAGTAAACATTCGCTGGGACTTCGCGGTCGCCGAGCAGATCATGTTCGAGGCGCGTGGAGTTTGACATCTGATCCTCCAATTGAGTGGACGTGGGAGTGCACTGCGCCGGAACGACGAAGCGCACTGGGTCTACTCGCTTGTGCGCGGCAGTTGAGCCAATTCGTCAAGATACACAATTGAGGTTTCGATACCACGATGAAACATCTCAATACTGTAATGCTCATTGGCGGCATGTAACCCGTCACTGTCCAATCCGTAACCCATCATGACCACCGGGATATTCATCATGTTGCAGATGTCGGCGACGATCGGGATGCTGCCACCGCCGCGTGTAAATACCGGCTTGTGTCCCCACCCTTTTTCATAAGCACGCGTCGCCGCCTGCATCTCCGGTAGATCGAAAGGGATCAACGCCGGTTTACCTTTTGTCAACAGGCTGACTTTCACTTTTACGGTCGGAGGAGCAAGTTCTTCGATACGCTTCTTCAACAGCTTGTAAATCTTTTCAGGATCCTGATTGCTGACCAGACGGGAGCTCAGCTTTGCGCCAGCTTTGGCTGGGATAATCGTCTTGGGCCCAGGCCCAGAGTAACCGCTCCATAAGCCGTTGATATCGAGCGTTGGCCGGGCGGAAACGCGCTCACGAATCGTGTATTTATTGTCACCCCAGATCGCTGGTACCCCCGTGGCTTCTTTGAACTGTTCTTCGGTGAGTTCGGTCTTCGCAATCATGTCGCGCTCTTCTGCTGTAAGTGAAATGACATCATCGTAAAAGCCCGGAACCGCGATGGTGTTGTCGGGGTTGTAGAGCTTCGAAAGAATTTCGGCAAGTGCGAGGGCAGGATTGTGCGTTGCGCCACCCCAGAAGCCACTGTGCAAATCGTCCTTTGGCCCCTGAACCTCGACTTGGATATACGTCATGCCACGCAAACTATGAGTGATAGCCGGCTCTTCGATAGTACGCATCGACGAATCGCTGATCATGCATACATCGGCTTTGAGCAGGTCAAGGTTAGCCTCAATGAAGGGCTTCAGATTGGGAGAAGAAACCTCTTCTTCGCCCTCAATCAGCAATTTCATATTGACCGGCGGACCGCCATTGGTCTCCAGATAAGACTCGAGAGCTTTGACGTGAATGAACAGCTGCCCTTTATCGTCTGTCGCACCGCGCGCGAAGATTTTTCCGTCCTTCTCGACCGGCTCAAATGGGGGCGTGTCCCATCCGTCTTCAATTACGGCGGGTACCACGTCGTAGTGGCCATACACCAGCACCGTCGGCTTGTCTGGCCCGGCACCCGACCACTCGCCGTAGACGACAGGATGACCACCTGTGGGCATTATTTTCGCGGTGCCGATACCTAAAGCATGTAGCTCTGCCGCCAGCCATTCCGCTGCGCGCTTGACGTCGCTGGCATGAGCGGGGTCGCCGCTCAGGCTGGGGATGCGGAGGAACTCATGAAGTTCATGTCGAAATCTCTCGGCATGGTCACGCGAATACTTGCGCGCTTTCTCGCTGGACTTAGACATTATGGTTCGCTCCTTATTCGAACTAAGTTGCGGTAAGCAGGTGGAGGTTCCTCAACTGTCGTGCTCGCCCTAGACCGGACGTGCATAAATGATTTCATCAATGTTGCTTTAAGAAACACAATGGCCTATGCGGCTCTAGCAACAGGCGCTTTGCCACGAACCTCGGTCATGCCAGATGCCCTACCCTCAGCTTGTCCAATCAGGAACTCAGTCAACAGCGGCACTGGTCGACCGGTTGCGCCTTTTGCATCGCCCGATACTGCATTCGTGCCCGCAATATCGAAGTGTGCCCACTTAAAACCATTTGCAAAACGTTTGAGAAAGCAGGCTGCAGTAATTGCGCCCGCAGGGCGCCCGCCGAGGTTACTCATGTCGGCGAAATTGCTCTTGAGCAGATCCTGATACTCGTCAAACATGGGTAACTGCCAGGCGCGGTCTCCCGTGTCGTTGCCGGACTTTAGCAATTGATCAGCGAGTTCATCGTCATTGGCGAACAGGCCGCTGGTTATATTTCCCAGCGCAATCACGCAGGCACCCGTTAGAGTTGCAATGTCGATTACGTAGGCTGGGTCGAAGCGTTGAGCATAAGTTAACGCGTCTGCCAATACCAATCGGCCTTCGGCATCGGTATTAAGAATCTCAATAGTCTGGCCGGACATCGAGGTGACAACGTCGCCGGGGCGAGTAGCGTTGCCACCGGGCATGTTCTCTACTGCGGGAACAATGCCTATGAGATTGATTGGCAATCCCAGGCGCGCGACCGTCTTCATGGCACCGAATACACTTGCCGCACCGCACATATCAAATTTCATTTCATCCATAGCGGCGCCAGGCTTTAGCGATATGCCGCCCGTATCGAATGTGACTCCCTTGCCGATCAGCACAATCGGCTTTGCCTTCCCTCCGCCTTGATAGCGCATGATGATGAACTTGCATGGCTGTGCGGAGGCCTGCCCAACGGACAGCGCCGCGCCCATGCCGAGTTTTCTCATGCCTTCGCGCTCGAGCACTTCGACCTCGAAGCCTAATTCTTTGCCGAGTGCGCGCGCAGTTTCGGCGAGAAATGGCGGGTGGCAGATATTGCCGGGCAGATTGCCCAAGTCCTTCGCCAACGCAATACCTTCAGCGATCGCTTGGCCACGACGCACAGCGGTTTTGGCTTTGTCATTCACCTTCTCTGAAGTCAGCAGGACGATCTTCTTCGTGCCGGGATTTTTCTTATTATTGTTTTTTGCTCGTGGGGCATTAAAGCGATAAGCGCCGTCGGCCAGCAAACGGCTTGCTTCCTGGACGCGCCAGACGGACGAGCGACCTGGCACTTCGATATCGGCAAGCGTCACCACCGCGTCTTTTGCTGCGCCATTGGCTAAAGCCTTGGCAGCGCCACTGAATGCATCGCGGAACCCTTTGCTCCCGAATTCTTCGCGCTTGCCCAAGCTCACGAGAAGGATCCGTTCCGCCTCAACCCCTGGAAGATCGGGGAGCAGTAACGAAACCCCGGCTTTCTCGTCGAGGTCTCCCCGCTTAATTGTCGCGGACAATTTTCCTTTCGATGCCTCATCAATTTTTTGGGTCGAAGGAGGGAGAGCGCCGTCGGCGAAAGCGCCGACAACCAGCACGCCCGTGCGGACTTTCTCTGGAGACGAGGTTTCTAACGTAATTTCCATCGGATTGTTCTTTGTGGTCGCCATCGCTTGCTCCTGGAAAGATCGTCTCTGCTTTATGGTCAAGTAATTTTGGTTTCTGTCGCCTGCAACGTTTCGTCAGAATCCCCACGGAAGCCCCATCACCTGCCAAACAACCAAGAGAATCATCCACACTATCTGTATAACTATGACGTAAGGCAACATCATGGCAATCACCGTGCCCACCCCTGCGCCTTTCTGGTATTTTGCCGCGAACCCAACGATCAAGGGGAAATACGCCATCATTGGGGTGATGGCATTAGTCGGCGAATCGCCTACCCTGTATGCGGCCAGCACGGCTCCGGGATGAACTCCGAGCCTCATCATTAAAGGCACAAAGACAGGCGCAAAGATCGCCCACTTTGGGATTATTCCAGTGATGAGCAGATTAAGAACGGTGACGACCAGTACGAACCCGATGAGCAGCGGAATCGGGCCGAGACCCGCCCTCTCTAGAGCGTCACCCGCATTCACGGCCGCTATCGTGGCAATGTTGGTATAAGTGAATAAAGCGATGAACTGGCTGATGAAAAATAGCAAAAAGATCAGGCTACCCAGCCCGATAACTGCCTTTTCCATAGACTTAATGACATCGGCGCTGCCCTTCATGGTTTTTGCGCCCATGCCATAGGCAGCTCCCGCTACCAGAAATGCCAGCGCAATGAAAACGATTAAGCCGTTCATGAACGGCGAGTCTCCAATGAGGGCCCCGGTTGTCGGATTGCGAAGAGGCGCTCGCGATGGCAGAGCCAATAAAGCGAAGACTACTAAAATCGCGATGGTTCCCCAACCCGCGTATTTAAGCCCCCGCGGTTCGTCTCCAACCGTGATGCCACCTTCTTCGGCCTGTATATCTTCCGGTGGTACGTATGGGCCCAGGCGAGGCTCAATCCACTTATCGGTGATCAGGCCACAGACGATGGTGAGCATTAGCACCGAGGCGACCGAAAACCAAAAATTCGCGGTCAACGAGACGGAGATGTTGGGATTCATGAGATGAATGGCGTCGTTGGTGATCCCGGTCAAAATGCCATCCAAGGGTTTGATCAGAATGTTTACGCTAAATACAGCGGAAACTGCGGCAAAGGATGCGGCCAACCCCGCCAAGGGGTTGCGGCCGACGCTGAGGAATGCTGCCGCTCCCAGCGGAATCAAAACTAAATAGCCGGCATCCGCCGCGATGCTCGACAAAATTCCGACAAACACCAGGATATATGTCAGGGCTTTTGCCGGAGCCACTTGGACAAGCTTACGGATCAATGCTTTGATCAGACCTGACGATTCGGCCACACCCACCCCGAGCATCGCTACGATAATTACGCCCACCGCAGTAAAGCTCATGAAGTTTTTAATGAGATCTGCGTACATGAAGCGGATTCCATCTCCGGTCAGCAAACTTTGCGCCTTGGTGGTTACCTGTTCGGTTTGATGAGTATCTGGGTTGATTGATTCGTAGGTAACACCAGCTCCAAGTAGATAAAAAATGTGGGATAACACGATTATTGTGAGAATCAGTAAAATAAAGATCACCGCCGGATGCGGAACTTTATTCCCAACCCTCTCGACAACGTCGAGGGCCCGCTCCATACCACTCTTTTTGGGAGACACCGTCTTTTCGGCCATCCTCACTGCGGTTTTCTGAGTCATGACTCACCAAAGATACTTCGCGGCTACACGCAGAAAAACTGGCAACACTGACAGCGTTAAATTGCGCCGTTGGTTTCAGAATCAGACTTAGGCAGCAGGCACGATTAAAAATGTCTTGCTGCTGTTAGGCAGCGTGGCAAATCTCGGTTTGCTCGAGATCAAGGTTCTCTTCTACAAGTACGATTGATAATCGGACAGCCTACCGTAAATCTACGACCGGTCGATTTGATTGGCATCTGCTTTATGTCTTTGTAGCATCTGTTCAGCGTGATACCGCAATGGGGTCTTCGCGCTACATTCTTTCGCAGCTGATCTGATCACTACATAGCGGGGCTAAATTGATTAAGCAGGTAAAGATGCTAACTGTGATCACACGCATGATTAGAGAGCTCGAAAGGAAGCACCTGTCCCTCGTTGCAGCAGGCGTGGCTTACTACTTTGTGATGTCTCTGTTCCCAGCTCTGATGCTGTTGGCCGCAGTCATTGCCTACCTTCCGATGCAAGACGCAATGCAGGGAGTAACTTCATTTATGGGCCACGTCATCCCACAGCAGGGCGTGTCCTTGATCGAGGAACTACTGACCACAATTAAGCCCCATCGTACCAGCCTACTTTCTTTCGGGATCGTTGTAACACTTTGGCTATCTTCGATTGGCATTAAAGGAATCATCTCGGGTCTGGATATTGTGTACGACGTGCGTGTACCACGCCGGTTTTGGATCAATAAAATCCTTGCGTTCGGTCTGACCTTTGCAGTCGGAACATTATTGTTGGTGGGGGTTGTCCTGACGATAGCCGGACCAGCTTTGGAAGGTTTGCTTTCGCCAGCCGTTCCCGTTCAATCGCTGTGGATAAAAGTTTGGCCCTACATTCAATGGTCGTTATCAGCGATAGTTACATTCGCAGCCATCGAATTGTTATACCTTCTGGCACCAAATGTGCCGGCTGCGCGCCGCACTACTGTCCCTGGCGCTGCAATCGCGGCTTTGAGCTGGCTCGCACTTTCGTGGGGCCTTAGCTTCTTCTTTCACCACTTTGTGAATTTGAGTTATGGGGCTTTAGCGACACCAATTGCGCTTATGGTTTGGTTGCAGTGGGGCGCCAGCGCCATCCTCATGGGGGCGGAGATTAACGTAACTCTGCAATCCTATAAACGCCTCAGAGCCTCCGGCCTGGGGAACGTATTGCAAGATAAACCGGAAAACATATCGCAAAACATAAGAGATGCGGCTTAATGATTATCTAAATAATATTTGAGCACGCAGAGTGCATGCCACAGGCAGAACTCGAATCTTTAATGAGATAACAAATTTTTATAAATCTTACCATCCTTCATGATGACGACTAAATTTTGGGCTGGGTCCTCCAACAGTTTGATGTTCTGGATCGGATCGCCGTCGACCATCAACAAATCGGCCAACGCACCCTCTTCCACCAAACCCAGTTTGCCGGGGTATGGATTAC
>Ga0070741_10003906_pt1 | contig 35808 bp, 33 predicted proteins | sample Coa_R1_4_FD_66440 | JGI IMG/M metagenome (GOLD analysis project Ga0070741, IMG submission 66440) | Surface soil microbial communities from Centralia Pennsylvania, which are recovering from an underground coalmine fire - Coalmine... | ecosystem: Environmental > Terrestrial > Soil > Unclassified ... | reverse complement strand
AGCTCCCGCGCGCACCAAACGGCGTGGCCGAGGCCGAGCGGCGATTGCTGCCGGGTAAAGCTCGTGGTGCCCGGCCCGGGCAGGTCTTCCGAAAGGAGCTTGAGGTCCGATTGCTTGCGGCGTTCTTTCAACGTCAGTTCCAGTTCGAACTGGCGGTCGAAGTGATCCTCGATCACGGCCTTGTTGCGTCCGGTCACGAAGATGAAATGCTCGATCCCGGCCTCTCTCGCCTCATCGACCACGTGCTGGATCAGCGGCCGGTCGACCACCGGCAGCATTTCCTTGGGCATGGCCTTGGTGGCCGGAAGGAAGCGGGTTCCCAATCCGGCGACCGGGAAAACGGCTTTACGAATGGGCTTCATGCGGCTCCGGGCGCGGGAGGGAATTAACCGATTGCGCCTGTTGGGGTCCAAATGCGGTCAAATATGGGTTATTCAAATGCGCTAAGAAGTCAACGCAAGGTCGCCGCTCAATGGCGGTCACGGGCCGATCGACCCGGCAACAGTGGTGGAATGATAATGCGGCGGAAATATCGGCGGTCAATCGGCGTTGCGGCGCTCATGGCCGCGGCCGTGGCGGGAAATGCCGCCGCCGCGCCCTGCCAGAAGGACATGAGCTTCGACCGCTGGCTGGCGGGCTTGAAGCAGGAAGCCATGGCCGAGGGCGTATCGGCTTCGGTGATCGCCGCCGCGTCACCCTATCTCACCTACGATCCCGGCATTGTGCGCCGCGACCGCGCGCAGGGCGTCTTTCAGCAAAGCTTCCTGCAATTCTCCGACCGTATGGCCGCCGCCTACCGCATCGAAGGCGCCCGCAGCCGCATCGCCAAGTACAAAGATCTGTTCGCCCGCATCGAGCGCGAATACGGCGTGCCTGCGTCGGTGCTGACCGCGTTCTGGGGCCTGGAAAGCGATTTCGGCACCAATAGCGGACGGCTCCCGGTTTTGCGCTCGGTGACGACGCTTGCTTACGATTGCCGCCGGCCGGATCGCTTTCGCGCCGATGTGATCGGCGGGCTGCGCATCATTCAGCACGGCGATCTGCGTCCCGAGGAGATGCTCGGCGACTGGGCCGGCGAATTGGGCGGCATGCAGATAACGCTGGCCGACTACGACAAATACGCCGTGGATTTCGACGGCGACGGCCGGCGCGACGCAGTCCGCAGCGTTCCGGATACGCTGGCCTCGGCGGCGAATTATCTCGTCCATCTCGGCTGGCGGCGCGGCGAGCCTTGGCTGCAAGAAGTGCGCGTGCCGTCCAATCTTCCCTGGCAGGAAGCCGGTCCGGAGATCCAGCATCCGCGGCTGCAATGGGTACAGTGGGGTGTCACCGGGGCGCATGGCAGCCTGCGCGCCGACGATCTGCCGGCTTCGTTGCTGCTGCCGATGGGGCGCTTCGGCCCGGCCTTTCTCGCCTATCCGAATTTCCTGAAGGCTTATCTCGGCTGGAATTCGGCGATGGTTTATTCGACGACAGCCGCTTATCTCGCCACCCGTATCGACGGCGCGCCGCCCATCAACCGCGGCCGCTCCGATATTCCGGTGCTCAGCAGCGCCCAGATCGCGGAGCTGCAGCGGATGCTGGCGGCGCGCGGGCTTCTGCCGGGCGCACCCGACGGCAAATTCGGCGCCGGCACGCGCGTGGCGGTCAGGAAGGCGCAGCTTGCCTTGGGCCTGCCTGCGGATTCCTATCCGACGCCTGAATTGCTCGAACGGCTGCGCGGCGGTCGATAAGGGCGCCGCAAAAAAACCGTTGCCGCCCCTTAACCCTCGATAAACGATATCGGTCCCCAATAAGCTGATCGGCGGCGGGGCGTGGGAATTTTCGGCATGACCGGACTTGCGGCACGAAGCGGTGCCTGGGCGTTGATCGCTTGCCTTTGTCTTCCGTCGTCGGGAGAGGCCGGCCAGGTCAACGATCCGGTCGGCAGCCTGATCGGCAATTTGACCACCGGCGCGATCGGTGCCGATGCGGTTCCGTCGCACGCGGTCGATCCGTCAATGACGCCGCAGGCCATCGCGGCGTCGGCCGCCGAATTCGGCCTTTGTTTGGAGCGGCTGTGGCCCGAAGCTCAACGGCGCGGTTTGTCGCGGCCCGCGTACGAGACTTACGCGCTGTCACTGACGCCCGATCTGAAAATCATGGAGTTGCTGGATTCGCAGCCGGAATTCACGAAATCGATCTGGGACTATCTCGACCTTCTGGTGACGGATGAGCGGATCGCGCGAGGCCGCGAAATTCTCGCACAGAATCGCGCCGTCTTCGACGCGATGGAACGGGCCTATGGCGTCGACCGCTACATCGTGGCGGCGATCTGGGGCATCGAATCGAATTTCGGCACCTCGGGCGGCGAACGGTCGGTCGCGCGTTCGACGGCCACATTGGCGTGCATCGGGCGGCGGCAGAACTACTTTCGCGAGGAATTTCTCTCGACACTGGAAATCCTCAACCGCGGCGACGTTCCCGCCGAGCGCTTGAAGGGCTCCTGGGCCGGCGCCTTTGGGCCCACGCAATTCATGCCGACTTCGTTCAAGCGCTACGCCGTGGACTTCGACGGCGACGGCCGCCGCGACGTCGTCGACTCCATTCCCGATCTGGTTGCGTCCACCGCGAACAATCTGAAAAAGGATGGCTGGCTGCCGGGCCAGACCTGGGGCTACGAAGTCGTGCTGCCGGAGAATTTCAATTACTTATTGGCCGATCGCTCGCGGCAGATGACGGTCGCCGAATGGCAGCGGCTCGGGGTCAGGCGGGCAGTCAATCTTCCGTTCCCGCGCGCGAACGACCGCGCCTATCTGCTCGTGCCGGCGGGTGCCCGCGGCCCGGCATTCCTGATGCTCAACAACTTCCGCGTGATCATGCGCTACAATCCAGCCGAGGCTTACGCTCTCGCGATCGGGTATCTCGCCGACCGCATGCGCGGCGGCGGCCCCTTCGTGCAGGGCTGGCCGCGCGACGAGCGCGTGCTCTCGCGTGCGGAACGCTACGAGCTGCAGCAGCGGCTGCTCGAACGCGGCTACAACGTGGGCCCGGCGGACGGCCAATTGGGTCAGGCAACCCGCGCGGCGGTGCGCCAGTTCCAGGCTGCGATCGGGCTGCCGCCGGACGGCTTTGCCTCCGAAAGCCTCCTGATCCGCCTTCGCGGCGGCGCCAGCGGCATGGCGACGAGGTAACCGGACCGCGACCCTCAAGTTGACATTTTTGGTATAGTATTTTGTCGGTCTTGGACGCCCTGTTTGCCGGGGCGGCGGCAATTTTGGTTCTTGCGTCATGGCGGAAAGCAAAATGCGGCGGATCCTGATTGCTCTGGCCACGCTGGCGGGCGCGGTTTGCCTTGTCGGCCTGCCGCTCAGCCTCTCGCCCGCCGCCGCGCAGTTCTTCCCCTTCTTCGCGCCCTATCAGCCGCGGATGCTTGAGCAGCCAAGGGAAGCGCCGGCCGATTATTCCGAAGCCCCCTCGCCGAAAAAGCCGGAGACTGCGCCGACCACGACGGTCGTCGTCATGGGCGATTCCATGGCCGATTGGCTCGCCTATGGTCTGGAACAGGCCTATGCCGACACCCCGGAAATGGGAGTCGTGCGCAAGATCAAGCGCTATTCCGGCCTGATCCGCTACGAGACGAAAAGCGATCTCGATTGGCCGCATGTGGCGCGCGATATCCTTGCGCAGGAAAATCCCGCGGCAGTCGTCGTGATCATGGGACTGAGCGACCGCAAGTCGCTCAACGAGGACGCCGTCACCAAGGACAACAAGGAAACCAAGGACAGTAAGGACGGCGCCGATCAATCCGCCAAGAGTGCGAACCAAAAGCCCGAGCCGAAGCGGGGCAAAGGCGCGACATTCGAATACCAGACCGATGCCTGGGCCGAGCAATATGCGAAGTTGATCGACCAGATGATCGCGGCGGTGAAAAGCAAGGGCGTTCCCGTGCTTTGGGTCGGCTTGCCCGCCGTTTGCTGTGCCAAGTCGACCGCCGACACGCTGTATCTCAACGATCTGTTCCGCACCGAGGCGGAAAAAAACGGAATCGTCTACGTCGATGCCTGGGACGGTTTCGTCGACGACAACGGCAAATATTCGTCCTACGGTCCCGACGTGGAAGGCCAGACCCGACGGCTGCGTTCCCCCGACGGCGTCTATTTCACCCAGGCCGGCGCGCGCAAACTGGCGCATTACGTCGAGCGCGAATTGAGCCGCGTAATGTCGGTGCGGGCGACGCCGGTGGCTTTGCCCGCCGATTCGACGCCGGCTTCGGCCGCGCGCCCAGGACAGCCGCGGCCGGCAGCCGGTCCGGTTCTGCCGCTGAACGCGAACGCCACCGCGGATTCGGATCAACTGCTCGGCGGCGGACGCAACCCGCGCGGCGGCGCCAATTCCGATGCCGCGCGCGTTCTCGTCAAAGGCGAACCGGTCGCGCCGCTGAAAGGCCGCGCCGACGATTTCGGCTGGTCGGGCAACGGGCCGGAGGGCAGCGCCCCGGCGGCGAGCGAGAATTCCTCCGGCACCGAGGCCGGTTCCGCGCCGCCGTCAGCGCCGGCCGAACAGCAAGGCGGCAAGGAAGCCACCCCCGGTAAGCAGACCGATTCTGGCAAACCCGCCAACAAGGCGACGCAAGGCAATGCGACGGAAAACGCGGCGCACAAGCGGCCAGCCGCGGCGGGCGCGCGCGACGTGCCGCGTCCGCCGGCGCCGATCGGTCGCTCGTCGGGGTCCGCGCCGCTGAATCTGTTGCGGTAATTGGCTTGGGCGGCGGCTTCAGCGCGGCAGCGTCGTCGAACCCATCAGGAATTCGTCCACCGCGCGCGCGGCTTGGCGGCCCTCGCGGATCGCCCACACCACCAACGACTGGCCGCGCCGCATGTCGCCGGCGGCGAACACCTTGGCGAGCGTGGTGCGGTAGTCCTGGGTATTGGCGCGCACATTGCCGCGTTGATCCAGTTCGAGCCCCAGCGACTTGATCATGCCTTCATGCACCGGATGGACGAAGCCCATGGCGAGCAGCACGAGTTCGGCCTCGATCTCAAACTCGCTGCCGGGCACCGGCTTGAACTTGTCGTCGACGTGAACGCAATGCAGTTTCTTCACGCGGCCATTCTCACCTGAGAATTTCTGCGTCATCACCGAGAATTCCCGCTTGGCGCCTTCCTCGTGGCTGTGCGAGGTGCGCAGCTTCAGCGGCCAATCCGGCCACGTCAGCAGCTTGTTCTCATGGACGGGCGGCTGCGGCATGATTTCGAAATTCGTGACCGACAGCGCGCCCTGGCGGATCGCCGTGCCGATGCAGTCGGAACCGGTATCGCCGCCGCCGATCACCACCACATGCTTGCCCTTGGCGGTGATTGGCTTCACGTCACCGATCGGCTCGCCGCTGACGCGCCGGTTCTGCTGCGGCAAGTAGTCCATGGCGAAGTGGATGCCGTCGAGCTCGCGGCCGGGGATCGGCAGATCGCGTGGCTGTTCGGCGCCGCCGGTCAGGACGACGGAGTCATATTCCTTCAGCAGCTTGTCGGCCGCCACATTCACGCCGACATGGGCGCCGTAATGGAACGTCACGCCCTCAGCCTGCATCTGCGAGACACGGCGATCGACGATGTGCTTCTCCATTTTGAAATCGGGAATGCCGTAACGCAGCAGCCCGCCGGCTTTGGCGTGCTTCTCGAAGACATGCACGTCGTGTCCGGCGCGTGCGAGCTGTTGCGCGCAAGCCATTCCCGCTGGCCCCGAACCGATCACCGCCACGCGTTTGCCGGTCTTGTGCGTCGGCGGCTCCGGCTGCACCCAGCCCTCGGCGAAGGCGCGGTCGGCGATGGCGCATTCGATGGTTTTGATGGTGACCGGATTGTCCTCGATGTTCAGCGTGCAGGAAGCCTCGCACGGCGCCGGGCAGACGCGGCCCGTCACTTCGGGAAAGTTGTTGGTCGAATGCAGATTGCGCGCGGCCGTTTCCCAGCGGCCCTTGTAGACGAGGTCGTTCCAGTCGGGGATTTGGTTGTTCACCGGGCAGCCGGTGTGACAATAGGGAATGCCGCAATCCATGCAGCGCGCGGCCTGCTTCTTGTTCTCCTCTTCCGGAAGCGGCAGCAGGAATTCGTGCCAATGCTTGATGCGCTGCTCCACCGGCTCGTAATGCCGGTCCTCGCGCTCGAACTCCAGAAATCCGGTGATCTTACCCATCCCCGCGCAGCCTTATTCAACGACACAGGGCGGCAAGAGGCCGCCCTTGGGCCGCGGCATTGATAGCGTCGCGCGCTCGGCAGCACAAATCGCGGTGAGAGCAGCCGCGCCGGAGGCGGGCGGGCAGGCGAGGCGCCCCCGCGGCAGCGCTGACCCGGCCGCGCATTACTCCGCCGCTTCCACGATCTGCTCGCGCTCGAACTCGGCAAGCGCGCGGCGGTATTCGACCGGCATGATCTTGCGGAACTTGCCGCGCACATTAGGCCAGTCGGCGAGGATTTCGGCGGCGCGCCGCGAGCCGGTATAGCGGGCGTGTTGGCCGATGTAGTAGCGCAACCGCTCGGCGTCGTAGCGGGTCATGTCGGTGAGGATGTCGACGCGCCCGTGCGCCTCGAGATCGTGGCGCGCGTGATAGAGGCGCTCATTGGCGTCCTCCTCGGCGGGAACCGGCTCAAGCTCGACCATCGCCATGTTGCAGCGCTTTTCGAAGCTGCCGTCGCCGTCGAACACGTAGGCGATGCCGCCCGACATGCCGGCGGCGAAATTTCGGCCGGTCTGGCCGAGGACGATCACCACGCCGCCGGTCATGTATTCGCAGCAATGGTCGCCGGCGCCTTCGATCACCGCAACCGCACCGGAATTGCGCACGGCGAAGCGCTCGCCGGCGACGCCGCGGAAATAACATTCGCCGGCGATCGCCCCGTAGAGCACGGTGTTGCCGACGATGATCGACTCTTCCGGGACGAAGCCGGCGTCGGCGGGCGGGCGGATGATGATCTTGCCGCCGGAAAGGCCCTTGCCGACATAATCGTTGGCGTCGCCCTCAAGCTCGAAGGTCACGCCCTGCGCCAGCCAGGCGCCGAAGCTTTGCCCCGCGGTGCCCTTGAATTTCACCGTGATCGTGTCCTCAGGCAGGCCGTCATGGCCGTAGCGCTTGGCGACTTGGCCGGAAAGCATGGCGCCGGCGGTGCGGTCGGTGTTGCGGATGGCCGTCTCGATCGTCACCGGCTTGCCCTGCTCGAGCGCGGGCTTCGCCTGCGCGATCAGCTTGCGGTCGAGGATATCGTGGATCTTGTGATCCTGCGCCTCGCAATTGAAGATGTGAACGCCGGCCGGCGCTTCCGGCTTGTGGAACAGCCGCGAAAAGTCGAGGCCCTTGGCCTTCCAATGTTCCACCATCTTGCGGCGGTCGAGCATCTGCATTTGGCCGATCATCTCGTCGAAGCGGCGGTAGCCAAGCGCGGCCATGAGCTCGCGCACTTCTTCGGCGACAAAAAAGAAGTAATTGATGACATGCTCAGGCTGGCCCTTGAAGCGCTTGCGCAGCACCGGATCCTGGGTGGCGACGCCAACCGGGCAGGTATTGAGATGGCACACACGCATCATAATGCAGCCCGCGGCGATCAGCGGCGCGGTGGAGAAGCCGAATTCGTCGGCGCCGAGCAGCGCGCCGACGACGACGTCGCGCCCGGTACGGATGCCGCCATCCACCTGCACCGCGATGCGTCCGCGCAGGCGATTTGCCACCAGCGTCTGGTGCGTCTCGGCGAGCCCGATCTCCCAGGGCGAGCCGGCATGCTTGATCGAGGTCAGCGGGCTCGCGCCCGTGCCGCCTTCGAAGCCGGCGATGGTCACGTGATCGGCGCGTGCCTTCGACACACCGGCGGCGACGGTGCCGACGCCGACCTCCGAAACGAGCTTCACCGAGACCTGGCCCTCAGGATTGACGTTCTTTAAGTCGAAGATGAGCTGCGCCAGATCCTCGATCGAATAGATGTCGTGATGCGGCGGCGGTGAGATCAGGCCCACACCCGGTGTCGAATAGCGCACCTTGGCGATGGTTTTGTCGACCTTGTGGCCGGGCAATTGTCCGCCTTCGCCGGGCTTGGCGCCTTGGGCCATCTTGATCTGCATCATGTCGGAATTGACGAGATATTCCGTGGTGACGCCGAAGCGGCCCGAGGCGACCTGCTTGATCGCCGAGCGCATCGAGTCGCCGTTGGGCAGCGGCTTGAAGCGGTCGGCCTCCTCACCGCCCTCGCCGGTATTGGAGCGGCCGCCGATGCGGTTCATGGCGATGGCCAGCGTGGTATGCGCCTCGCGCGAGATCGAGCCGAAGGACATCGCTCCGGTGGAGAAGCGCTTGACGATCTCCTTGGCCGGCTCGACTTCCTCGAGCGGCACCGGCTTGCGGCCGTCTTCCTCCGCGTTCTTGATGCGGAAGAGGCCGCGCATGGTGAGCAGCCGCTCCGACTGTTCGTTCAGCTCGCGGGCAAAGGCGCGGTACTGATCCTGCGAATTGCCGCGCACCGCGTGCTGCAACGTCGCCACCGTTGAGGCGGTCCAGGCGTGATCCTCGCCGCGCATGCGTACCTGATATTCGCCGCCGACGTCCAAAGCCAAGCGATAGATCGGCGAATCGCCGAAGGCGTCGCGGTGCCGGCGGATGGTCTCTTCGGCGATTTCGCCGAGGCCGACGCCCTCGATGCGGGTGTGGGTGCCGGTAAAATAGCGGTCGACGAAATCCTGGCGCAGGCCGACGGCGTCGAAAATCTGCGCGCCGCAATAGGACTGATACGTGGAGATGCCCATCTTGGACATCACCTTGAGCAGCCCTTTGCCCACCGATTTGATGTAGCGCTTGACGATTTCCTTGTCGTCGAGCTTCTGCGGCAGAGTCTCCTTCTGTGCCAGCAACGTCTCGAAGGCGAGATAGGGATTGATCGCTTCTGCGCCGTAGCCGGCGAGGCAAGCGAAGTGGTGTACCTCACGCGGCTCGCCGGATTCGACAACGAGCCCCACCGAGGTACGCAGACCCTGGCGGATCAGATGATGATGCACCGCCGCGCAGGCCAGCAGCGACGGAATAGGCACACGTTCGGCACCGGCGGCGCGGTCCGACAGCACCAAAATGTTGATGCCGTCGCGCACCGAAGCTTCCGCCTTGCCGCACAGCCGATCGAGCGCATCCGCCATTCCCGCCGCCCCGTGCTCGGCGGGGAAGGTGGTGTCGAGCGTCTCCGAGCGGAAATGCGCGCCATCGAGCGAGGAGATGGCGCGAATCTTTTCCAGGTCGCCATTGGTCAAGATTGGCTGGCGCACTTCCAGGCGCTTGGTATGCGACATGCCTTCCAGATCGAACAGGTTCGGCCGCGGCCCGATGATCGAGACGAGACTCATGACGAGCTCCTCGCGGATCGGGTCGATCGGCGGGTTCGTCACTTGCGCGAAGTTCTGCTTGAAATAGGTGAAGAGCAGCTTCGATTTCTGCGACAGCGCCGAGATCGGCGCGTCGTTGCCCATCGAGCCGACCGCTTCCTCGCCGGTGACCGCCATCGGCTCCATCAGGATGCGCAGGTCCTCCTGCGAATAGCCGAAGGTCTGCTGGCGATCGAGCAGCGCGATGTTAGGCCGCGCCGGCTTGCCTTCGACCGGCGGCAGGTCTTCAAGGACGATCTGCGTGCGCTGGAGCCATTCCCGATAGGGATGGCTCTTGGCCAGCGTGGACTTCAGCTCCTCGTCGGGAATGAGGCGGCCTTCATCGAGATCGACCAGCAGCATCTTGCCGGGCTGCAGCCGCCATTTGCGGACGATGTCGCGCTCGGGAATGGGCAGCACGCCCATCTCGGACGCCATGATGATGCGGTCGTCGCGGGTGAGGAAATAGCGCGCCGGACGCAGGCCGTTGCGGTCGAGCGTGGCGCCGATTTGGCGGCCGTTGGTGAAGGCGATGGCGGCGGGGCCGTCCCACGGCTCCATCAGCGCGGCGTTGTATTCGTAGAAGGCGCGGCGTTCCTCGTCCATGAGCGGATTGCCCGCCCAGGCCTCGGGAATCATCATCATCATGGCATGCGCCGGCGAATAACCGCCCATCACCAGGAATTCCAGCGCATTGTCGAAGCAGGCCGTGTCGGACTGGCCTTCATAGGAGATCGGCCACAGCCTGTTGATGTCGTCGCCGAACAGCGGCGAAGAAACCGAAGCCTGCCGCGCCGCCATCCAGTTCACGTTGCCGCGCAACGTATTGATCTCGCCGTTATGCGCGATCATCCGATAGGGATGCGCCAGCGACCAGGTGGGGAAGGTGTTGGTCGAGAAGCGCTGATGCACGAGCGCCAGCGCGCTCTCGAAATCCGGATCGTGCAGGTCTGGATAATAGGTCGCGAGCTGATCCGCCAGGAACATGCCCTTGTAGATCACCGTGCGGCAGGACAGCGATACCGGGTAATAACCGGACAACCGCCGCTCGCGCCGCCGGTAGACGGCGTTGGAGATCGACTTGCGCAGTACGTAAAGCCGGCGCTCGAACTCGCTTTCCGACTTGATCGATTTGCCGCGGCCGATGAAGACCTGCAGATGCACGGGCTCGGTCGGCTTCACCGATTCGCCCAGCGTCGAGTTGTCGGTCGGCACTTCGCGCCAGCCGAGCAGCTCCATGTCTTCCTTGACGATCATCTCGCCGTAGAGCTTGCGGATGATCTCGCGCCATTCCGGCTCGCGCGGCATAAACAGATAGCCGACCGCATACTCACCGGCCGGCGGCAGCGCGAAGCCGATCCCGGCCGCTTTCTTGGCGAAGAACTTGTGCGGCATCTGCACCAGGATGCCGGCGCCGTCGCCGGCGCGCGGATCGGCGCCGACGGCACCGCGATGCTCAAGATTGAGCAGAATGGTCAGCGCATCTTCAATGATCTTGTGCGACTTGCGGCCTTTGATGTCGGCGATGAAGCCGACGCCGCAGGAATCGTGATCGAGCCGCGGATCATAGAGGCCCTGTGCAGCCGGCAGGCCGGGATCGGCGGAATCGAGAAAGCGCGCGCGCGCGTCCATCGGCCGCTCCGCTGCCGAAGCGCCGCGTTTCGCCTGCTCCCGATCAAAACCGTCTGCGCCCATGTCCTTCCCTCGTGCCGCACTTGTCTGGCCGGCAGTGCAGCGGCCGCGCCCCGAAGGCGAAGTATTGCAGCAAAGATATCCCTCAAAGCCGCCGGCTGGCTCGCAGGAGATTTAACTTTGGGCGCCGTCCGGCACGCCATCCACGCGACGGCGGACGCCGTTTTTGGCGCCGCTCTGGCCTGCATCTTTGCCCGGAAACAGGCGCCAATAGGACAGTATTGCTGTCCTATACACGCTTGTCAATTTTCCCCTGCAAAACAGGACAGCGCCCGTGAGCTTCGCCCGGTTCCACGCCTCGAATAGAGGAACACGGTCGCTTCCATGGCGCAACGGCCTTGCTCGAATTGGATCCGGTTTCCGCCGCCGCTACGCTGCCGCAATGCGGGTTACGATGAGGCCGGTATCGGACCATAGGGGAGGGCGCGTCGTGCACCACAAAATGCTCGCCGGCTTCGCCGCCGCCGCGATCGGTTTTGCCTGTTTTACGTGTCCGGCCGCGGCCCAGCCGGTGCTGCCCGACCATGAAGTTGCGACAATCGTTCGCTCCATGGGGCTCACGCCATTGAGCCGGCCGGCCAGACGCGGGGCGACATTCGTGGTGCGCGCGGGAGACGACTACGGCCAGCAGGTCACGGTGACTATCGACGCCCGAGTCGGCCGCGTTCTCAGCGTGCAACGGGTCGCCGCAGCGGCGGCGCGTAGTCCGTCCGGTTATGTGCCGGTACCGGGCTATGTGCCGATGCCGCCATATCCACCGGATCCTTACGGCGCTCCCGATGAGTTCGGTCCCGGTTATCCGCCGCCGGCTGGCGAGCCGCAGGTGATCTACGGGCCCGGCGGCTACAGCGCTGTGGCCCGCCCGCCAGCGCCGATTCCTGCGGCCAAGCCGCCGCTCGCAAAGCCCAGCAAATCCGCCGCCGCGCCGCTGCCAAAGGCGCCGCCCAAGGAGACCGCCGCTGCGCAGAAGGATGCCTCGGACGACTCCAAGATCACCACCGGCACGACGAATGCGAAGAAAGAGCCCGACGCCTCCACGGTGCCGGCTATACCGCCGGTGCAACCTCTGGAATGACCGTCCTTGTCGTCAACGCTGGGCATCCGTTTGCGTCGTACTGACCTTGCTTTTCCATCCTGGCGTCACGGAACTATCTTCACCGGTGGCGATTGCATCGGGCTGGGGTGCCGAGAACATCGCCATGCCAAGAATCCGCCTTCCAGGAATCGAGGTTGTGAGTCGCTGCGGCGCGGGCGGTCTCGTACTCGGATTGCTCCTCGTGATTCCCGCGACGGCGCAAACGATCTACCGGGCCCTGCCGCCGGACTCCGAAGGCCGGATCATCTTCGTCCCGATTGAGGAAGGACGGGCTGGCGCCGAACTGCAGGCACCGTCTTCACAAAAAGGTGCGCGGAAATCGGAGAGACACCGCAGGCGATCCTCGGCAGCCACCAAAACCCGCTCCCGCCCGCCAACAGGCCCCGCTGCGCTTCAATCCCCTCCCGCTGCCGCCAAGGAGAATAAAGCGCCCGGCAAAACCGGAACTGTCATCGCCCCGCCGCAAGCCTCTTCGCCGGCCCAATCCAAAAGCACGCCGGAGCCAAATCCGGAATCGGCCGCCGAGCCGGCCACCGGAACCATCGCCGAGCCGGCACCGCAAGCTGTCAAGCCGGCCCCGGCGCCGGAAGCACAGCCCGGCATTCCGCCCGGCCGCAAGGTCATCGATCCCGATCATCCGGTCGAACCCGACACGCCGGAGGAATGAATCCCACGGCCAAAAAAAAGCGCCCCGAGATCGGGGCGCTCCGTGATTGACGGTGTTACCTTTAAGCGGCGCGGGCGTCGATCACCTTCGGCTCTTGAGCTTTGGCCTTGCTGATCGGGATGATGCGCGGCTTTTTGGCCTCGGGGATTTCGCGCACGAGATCGACGTGCAGGAGACCGTTCTCCAGCGACGCGCCCTTCACCTGCACATAATCGGCAAGCTGGAAGACGCGCTCGAAGGCGCGGGCGGCGATGCCCTGGTAGATGACCTCGCGGGTCTTTTGCGGCTCCTCCTGCTTCTCGCGCTTCTCGCCGCGGATCGTCAGGGTGTTTTCCTTCGCTTCGATCGACAGCTCGTCCTCGCCAAATCCGGCGACGGCGACGCTAATGCGGTAGGCGTTCTCGCCGGTCCGCTCGATATTATAGGGCGGATAGCCGGGACTGTTGTCGAAGCCGCCGACCTGGTCGAGCATCGAGAAAAGCCGGTCAAAGCCGACGGTGGAACGATAAAGGGGAGTGAGATCGAAAGTTCGCATGGCATATCCTCCTGTGAGCGACATGCGGGCGGTCCGCCGCTTGGCCGAACCGGGCCCGTACGCAGCCAATTGGCCTGCGCCCTGAAAACGTGGGAAGCCAAAAGCCGTGGCGCAAGAGGGGCGGCCGTCGCGAGGATCGGTCTAAAGCCACTGTGATCGTTAATGAATTTGCCGCCGGCCGCCCCGGCTTGAGCCGCCCGCAAGGGCTGCTATAAGGCCGAAGGCGCGCCCGCCCGGCCAGACCCCGTTCCATGAAACTCGTCTCTATTCCGGCGAACCCGGTACCGGATACCGCCGTTTCCGGCTCCCTGCTGACGCCGGATGGCGTGGCCTTGCGCTATGCGCGCTGGGCGCCGCCCGCAGGCCGCAAGGGCACCGTCTGCCTGTTTCAGGGCCGCACCGAATTCATCGAAAAATATTTCGAAACCGTGCTCGATCTACGCGCGCGCGGCTTCGCCGTGGCGACTTTGGATTGGCGCGGACAGGGCCTTTCCGATCGGCTGTTGCCGGATCCGCTGAAAGGCTATGTGCGGAATTTTGCCGATTACGATACCGACCTCGAAACCTTCATGCGCGAGGTCGTGCTGCCGGATTGTCCGCCGCCGTTGTTCGCCATCGGCCACTCGATGGGTGGCGCGATTCTTCTCCGCGCGCTGTGGAAAGGACATCGCTGGTTCGACCGTATCGTGCTGTCGGCGCCGATGATCGCGCTGCGTGGAGGGCGCCGGCTCGGTTTCGCCGCCGCGGCAGCGCGGGTCATGCGTCTCGCCGGATTCGGCGGCAGCTATGTGCCGGGTGCCGACCGCGCGCCCGTCGGCTCCCGGCCTTTCGTCGGCAATGTGCTTACCTCCGACCCGGTGCGTTACGCGCGCAATGCCGCGGTGCTCGAGGCGGAGCCGGCGCTCGGTATCGCGGCGCCCACGGTCGCCTGGGCGGATGCGGCGTTTCGAGCGATGCACGCCTTCGCCAATCCCTCTTATCCCGCGAGCATCCGCCAGCCCGTGCTGCTGATCGCGGCGGGGAAAGACGAAGTGGTCTCCCCGCAGGCCATCGAGGATTTTGCCCGCCGTCTGCGCGCGGGCTCGCACCTGATCATCGGCGGCTCGGAGCATGAAATCCTGATGGAGCAGGACCATTATCGGGCGCAATTCTGGGCGGCTTTCGACGCCTTCGTGCCCGGTACGCCGCTGTTCAGCTAGTCCGCTTGCAGCAAGGCGAGCGCCGCCGCATGCACGCGGCGGTCGCCGGCGGCGACGATGCGCCCGCCGGCAAGCGGCGGCTCGTTGTCCCACGTGGTCATGACACCGCCGGCGCCGGCAATGATCGGGATCATCGCCATCACATCATGCACCTGCAGCTCGGTCTCGATGACGAGATCGAGGTGGCCGGCGGCGAGCATGCAATAGGCATAACAGTCGCCGCCGTAGCGCGAGAGCCGCGCCGCATTTTCCACCCGGCGGAAAATCTCGCGATCGGCCGGGTTCATCAACAGCGGACTCGTCGTCGAGACCACCGCTTCACCCAGCGACGCACAAGCGCGCGTATGCAGATCGCGCGCGCCGCCGGGGCCGCGATAACGCGCGGCGCCGCCATCGCCGGAGAAGCGCTCGCCGGTGAACGGCTGATGCATCATGCCGAAAACCGGCTCGCCGAAGCGGGTCAGCGCGATCAGCGTGCCCCATGTCGGCATTCCGGTGATAAAGGATTTGGTGCCGTCGATCGGATCCAGCACCCAGACATATTCGGCGTCGGCACGCTCGCTTTGGTATTCCTCGCCGATGATGCCGTGTTCGGGAAAGCTGCGCCGGATCAGCGCGCGCATGGCGTTCTCGGCCGCGCGATCGGCCGCCGTCACCGGATCGAAAGCTCCGTCCTTGTGCTTCTTGTTCTCCACGGCGAGTGCGGTGCGGAAAAACGGCAGGATGGTCTCGCCGGAAACGCTTGCGAGCTCGTCGACGAAAGCCGCAAAATCGATCGCCGTCATGCCGCGGAGATTCCTTTCTCCTTGGGCGTATCCGAGAGCCGGCCGCCCCGCAACCGCAGGCCGCTTCGGCATTTGCTGCCAACAGCCATGCATAAATCGCATGAGAAAACCGGCTTTCCGCCTTGATTTTTGTGCGTTGCAGACTATATTTGTGCAGTGCGGTACGTCGTCTTTCCGACCCGTACCCGCCGCCCTCCTTGGGCGTTTCCTCCCTAGACTTGGGCCGCTTGCTTTGCGAGCGGCCCTTTTTTCTTCATTGCGCGTTATTCGGCGGCGGCGCGATAGGGCCGCAGCTCCTCGAGCGGCAGGCTGGCCAGGCGGTCGGCAAGCACCTCAAGGTCGCTGCTGAGCCGGGTGAAGGCTGCGGAACGCGCATAGCGCCGCTCGTCCATGTAAAGGGCCCGGTTGATCTCGAGCTGGACGGCATGCAGCCCGGCTGCCGGGTTGCCATAGTGCTCGGTGATGAACCCCCCCGCATAGGGCTTGTTGCGGCTCACGGTATAGCCGAGGGAGCGCAGCGTGGCGTCGATGGTTTCCGACACGATCAAGGTGCAGCTCGTTCCATAGCGGTCGCCGAGCACAAAGTCGGCGCGCGGACGCTCCTCCTTGGCGCCGGTGGTGGACGGCATGGAATGGCAGTCGATCAGCACCGCGGCGCCCAGCGTGCGGTAGACGCGGCTGCAGAGCCGGCGCAGCGCCCGGTGGTAGGGCTTATAGAGCGTGTCGATCCGGCGCAGCGCGTCATCCACGGCAAGACGTTGGCGGTAGATTTCCTGCGCATCGCCCACCACCCGCGCCACGGTACCCAGCCCGCCGGCCACCCGCATCGAGCGTGTGTTGGCAAAGGACGGCAACCGGCCCTCGAACATCCGCGGGTCGAGTTCATAAGGCTCGCGGTTCACGTCCACATAGCAGCGCGGGAAATGCGCGCGCATCAGCGGGTGGCCGCGGCTCACCACGCCGAGAAAAAGTTCGTCGACGAAGGAATCCTCGGAGCGCCGCAGCGTCGCCAGATCGAGCCGCGAGCTGCTCAGGAATTCGGCCGGATAGACCCGGCCGCTGTGCGGCGAATTGAAGATGATGGGACTGCGCCAGTCACCGGGTTCGAGGATCTCGAAGGGCGGATCGAGCTCCTCCATGCGTTCGCTCATTGTCGGGCCGGACCTCTGCAAAAGCCGGCGCCGCCGGACTGGCGGGCCACATCGGAACAAAAGTATAGCATATTGTCACCGCACCGGCCTTCACGCGATATTTACCCCCGGCACGGCTTATGGGGGGCGCGGGGCCGTGCTGACGGGGCCTGATCACGACGAGTGCGAGATGCCGAAGATTCTCCTGGCGGAAGACGATACCGACATGCGCCGTTTCCTTGTCAAGGCGCTACAAAATGCCGGATTCGACGTCACCTCCTACGATAACGGCCTCTCCGCCTATCAACGCCTGCGCGAGGAACCGTTCGAGCTGCTGCTGACTGACATCGTCATGCCGGAAATGGACGGCATCGAACTGGCGCGCCGCGCTTCCGAGCTCGATCCCGATATCAAGATCATGTTCATCACGGGCTTCGCCGCGGTGGCGCTGAACGCGGATTCGGCGGCGCCGAAAAATGCCAAGGTCCTCTCCAAGCCGGTGCACCTGCGGGATTTGGTCAACGAAGTGAATAAGATGCTCGCGGCCTAGCGGCCGGCCCGCTTGCCTCCCCTTCGCCGAGCCGATATGACCACGGCACCCTTCGGGCGCGTAGCTCAGCGGAAGAGCACTACCTTGACATGGTAGGGGTCACAGGTTCGATCCCTGTCGCGCCCACCACGCCGGCCGGCGGGCGCTTCGTTGACACCGAATGCCGCGCTGCTTATGACCGCGCCGAGGAAACTAATCCACCGGGCCGCAGCCCGTAGTTGAGGAACACCAGGATGAAAGTGCGTAATTCGCTGAAGTCGCTGCGGGCCCGTCACCGCAACAACCGCCTGGTCCGCCGCAAGGGCCGGGTCTATGTGATCAACAAAATCCAGAAGCGCTTCAAGGCGCGGCAAGGCTGATCGGCCGCGGCGCCTGGCGTCTCGGCACCTTTTCCTTTTCACCGTCGGCGCAAGGCCTTATCATTCCCGCCATGAAGAGACGATGGCAGCGCCTGTTCGTGGCCGCCGCCCTCAGCGCGGGCCTGCTGGCCTGCCTTCGGCCGGCGCAGGCCCAGGAGGAGCCGGCCAAGCCTCCGGCGAAGGCCGGGCGCCCGGCGCCGCGCGGCAGCGTGCAAAATCTCGATCTGCTTTTCCAGGCTTTGAAGATCGCGCCGGATAACACCAGCGCCAAGGCGATCTCCGATCGCATCTGGGATGTCTGGCTCTCCTCCGGCGGCGATACGGCGACGCTGTTGATGACCCGCGTGCGGGCTTCCATCGAAAGCAAGGATTACGATCTGGCCCTGCAAGTGCTCGACGGCGTCATCGCCTTCAAACCCGACTACGCCGAAGCCTGGAACCAGCGCGCCACCGTCTATTATCTGAAAAAGGATTATGGGCGCGCCATGGCCGACCTGGCGCAGGCGTTGGCGCGGGAGCCCCGGCATTTCGGCGCGCTCTTCGGACTCGGCATCATTCTCCAGGAGTTCGGCGAAGAGCGCCGCGCCCTCGAAGTCTATCGCCGCGTGCTTGCGCTCGATCCGCACATGCAGCGGGTGCCCGACATGGTGAAAACGCTGTCGCAAAAGCTCGAAGGCCGCGACATCTGACGCGGCGCCGAGGCGCTGGCGCGTCCTCAGTCGTCGCAGCAGTCGCCGTCGTGCACGTGGTCGAGCGTGCAGGCCGTCGCCGTTGTGGCGGCGCCTTCGCCCTTGGCGCGGACGGAAATCCTGCCTTCGCCTTCGACAATTCCAAGGATCTCGGATTCCTTGAGCACCAGATAGTCCTTGTCGCCGAGCTTGATCTCGGTGGCGGACCACTTGCCGTAGACGACCCGGTCGCCCGCTTTCACCGCGAGGCCCGTTCGTTTGCCGTCTTCGCCGCGGCGGCCGGAGCCGACTGCGACGACTTTGCCTTCCAGCGGGCGTTCCTGTGCGGCGTCGGGCAGCAAAATGCCGCCTTTTGTCTTGACCGGCGCGAAGGCCGGCTCGACAACGACGTGATCATGTAACGGACGGAAATTCATGGCTGCTCCAAGCATTGATTGCCGGTGGACGTAGGGCCAGCCGCGCCCGCTGTCAATCACCGGAAAGCCGGTGAGGAACTCAGCCGTCGCCAGTGTTTTCAGCGCCGACAAAAGCGATGCGCAGCATGTTGGTGGCGCCGGGGGTGCCCAGCGGCACGCCGGCGACAATGATCACGCGCTGCCCGGCCTTGGCAAAACCCTCGCGGAAAGCGATACGGCAGGCGCGCTCCACCATATCGTCCTGGTCACGGGCGTCTTGCGCCACCACGCAATGCACGCCCCAGACCAGTGACAGCCGCCGCCCGGTCGACAGATTGGGGGAGATGGCGACGATCGGCGGCTTCGGCCTTTCGCGGGACACGCGGAGTCCGGTCGAGCCCGAACTGGTCCAGCACACGATCGCGGAAAGCTCCAGCGTCTCGGCAATCTGCCGCGCGGCATCGGCGATGGCGTCGGCGCCGGTGGCTTCCGGCGCCATATACTGCGCGCCGATCGTGGCACGATAGAACTCGTCGTTCTCCACTTCCTCGGCGATGCGGTTCATGGTGGCGACGGCTGCCTCCGGAAATTGCCCTGCCGCCGATTCGGCCGACAGCATCACGGCGTCGGCGCCTTCATAGATGGCGGTGGCGACGTCGGACACTTCGGCGCGGGTCGGCACCGGGCTGCTGATCATCGATTCCAGCATTTGCGTCGCAATCACCACGGGCTTTCCGGCCTGACGCGCCAGCCGCGTCATCCGTTTCTGCAATCCCGGCACTTTTTCCAGCGGCATCTCGACGCCAAGGTCGCCGCGGGCGACCATCAACGCATCGGCGATTTCGAGGATTTCGCCGAGACGGGTCAGCGCTTGCGGCTTCTCGATCTTGGCCATGACCGCGGCGCGCCCGCGCGTGATCTTCTTTGCTTCCGCAATATCGTCGGCGCGTTGGATGAACGACAGCGCCAGCCAATCGATGCCGGCGTCGAGCGCCGCATCGAGATCGGAGCGATCCTTCGGCGCCAGTGCCGACAGCGGCAGCGTCGAATCGGGAAAGCTGACGCCCTTGCGGTCGGACAATTTGCCGCCGACCTCGACCCGGGTTTTGATCGCCTTGTCGCCGGCTTCGAGAACGACCAGCCGCACTTTGCCGTCGTCGAGCAGCAGCGCATGTCCGGGCTCGACGACGGAAAAGATTTCCGGATGCGGCAGTTGGACGCGACGACCGTCGCCGGGCGCCTGATCGCGATCGAGCGTGAAGGTTTCGCCTTTGCTTAGCACGATGCTGCCGCCGGCAAAGCTGCCGATCCGCAGCTTTGGGCCCTGCAGATCGACGAGAATACCGATGGGCCTTCCGTATTCGGTTTCGATCGAGCGAATGGTGCCGACGAGCTCGCGCATGCGCTCGTGCGTCGTGTGGCTCATGTTGATGCGGAAGACGTCAACGCCGGCCTCGAACAAACGGGCGATGGTCGCCCGGTCCGACGACGCCGGGCCAAGCGTTGCCACGATCTTGGTCCGGCGCAGGCGTCTCATTTGCCTTTGCCCTCCGCAGGAGCCGGTTTGGCGCCGGGCGGCTTTTCGCCGGAAATCGGCGCCATCGGCGGAACGCCGAGCGAGGTCTGTTCGCTGGAATCGGTAAGCTGCACGGTCCATGACCGCTGCTCGCCGGTGTCAATCTCAAAGAAGCCGGTGCGGTCGTAGCCGCGCGCGAGGCAATCCTTGATGCCGCGAATCGTGAATTCCTTGTCGCGTGTGCACATGAAGGCCCGTCCCGACCATTCGCCGCCGCGTTCGTAGTCTACCGCGTATATATAATAGAAACGTGCCACGAGTTGGCCGCGCAATAACGTCTCGCAATGGCGCGGCGGCAGATTCCACCATCCTTCGGTGGCCCAGCCCGCCTTGTCCTCATAGCCGAGGGCGACGCCCACCCGTCCGCCGGTGTTGTTGCAAAGCCTGAAATCGGCGGCGGCGGGCTGTACCAAGCCGAGCAGCGCGACGACAGCGCCGGCGAGCAGAAAGCTGCGTCCCGGCGGTCGTTGCAGCGGTATTGAGGGAAAATCCGGAGAATCCACGTGGGCGCGATCGGTTTCGGTGTGGAAGTGGAGGATTTCGCGTGAAGCGTCAGGAACTGTCAACGAGGATGCCGCGGAAGTCAGTGACATTGGTAAAGGTTGCCCCGGTCAGCAACAGGTCGTCGAGCTTGGAAAAGAAGGCGGTGGAGTTGTTTTCGGCAAGAAACGAGGCCGGATCGAGGCCAAGGGAACGGGGCCCTGGTGGCGCCGGTGCCGTCGGCATAAGCGCTGGCGCCGCCGCCGGAAGCTATTCCTTGCCCGCCACACTGCGCAGAGCGCCAATCGATCCTCCAAGGGTCTTGGAAAGCCGAGGGCGGCGCCCTTATCTTTAGCGCGACCGCAGCGCCTGCCTTTGCGGCGCCGCCTTGCCGGGAAAGGATGTGCCATGCCGATCGACGACAAGACCCAGCTTGAACTGGAAGCCGCGGTGTATCGGCGTCTCGTCGAGCATTTGCGTAGGCGCACCGATGTGCAGAATATCGATCTCATGAATCTTGCCGGCTTCTGCCGCAACTGCCTCGCCAACTGGATGAAGGACGCCGCCGACGCCAAGGGCGTTCCGATGACCAAGGACCAGAGCCGCAACATCGTCTATGGCATGCCTTACGAGGAATGGCGGGCGAAATATCAGAAAGAGGCGACTCCCGAGCAGCAGGCGGCTTTCCAGAAATCCGCGCCGCATCGCTGACGCCGCCGCGGCATCGCCTTTCCCATCGGCCGAAAATCCGATCGCGCGCCGCCTGCGCGCACAGACCATGACTGTTGTCCACCGGGTCTGTGGATGACGGGGGCTGTGCCTTGACGGAACACGCGCAGGCTCGGAATGCTGAAAGGCAGATTACGCATCGCGTCACCGGAGGAGTTTTCAATGCCCGCCACAGCTGCCGCCGCCGAAGCCGCAACGACCCGCTTCGCTAAGGATCAACTGAAGGCGGTGGTGGAGCGCGTCGAGCGCCTGGAAGAAGAAAAGAAGGCCATCGCCGACGACATCCGCGACGTTTACGCGGAGGCCAAGGCGCATGGCTTCGACATCAAGGCGCTGCGCACCATCGTGCGCCTGCGCAAGCAGGACGTTGACGAGCGCAAGGAGCAGGAAGCGATCCTGGAAACCTATATGCACGCGCTCGGAATGTTGTCCTGAGCGCTCCCGCGCCGCTATTGCAGCGAGGCGGTCTGCGTCTCGACGAAGCTTGCGGTCGCCAGGAAGACCACGGCACTGCCGCTGAAGCGGTCGGCTGCGACGACCGAATGGCCCTCCGCCGAGAAGGTCATCGCCAAGGCTGATACCGGCTCATGCATGAATTCGGTGAGGCCGCGGTAATCCGGCGCGCCGGTCAAGGCGGCGGTCATGTGATGCTGAAGATCGGGGGCGAGGATTGCCGCGCGCAGCCAGGGATCCGTGAACGGAACGTTCAGTTGGATTTCGCGCCGGCTCTGCACCAGCGCCGGTTGGCCGGGCGGCTGTTTGAGCACGATGGAAGTGGCCTGCGGAATGGCAGCGGCGCGGGAGACGGTGGCGATGCGCCGTTGCGGCGCCATCGGCGGCGGCTCGCGTTGCGGCTCGGGCGCATAGGCCAGGGCGCGTTCGCCGGCTTCATGCTCCTCGGGTGAAGCGTCGCGCCAGGGCAGCGGAGCGGAAGTCACCGCTCCCGGCACAAATTTGATCGCCTGCACCGGCTCCGATTGAGCGCTCATTGCGGCGAGCTTCATCGCCGAGGGCTGCCGGCGCGGCAGCGGCACAAGCACGCCTTGCGGCGCCGGCGCGACCGAAGCCGTGGTCATGATATCGGGCGCGGCCTCGCGCTTGTCGGTGCCCAGGAGCCGCGCCAGCAGCGTCCCCGGCGATTTGCCCTCGCGATCGCGGCCGATCAAACCGGCCATGCGCGCGGCGTTCAAGGAGGGCTGCGACGGCTCCTTGCCGCGCGCTTCGACATCGGCAAGCGCGAGTGCATAGCCGGGCAGGGGCTGACCGTCGCTCGGAATATGCACGGTGCGCCCATTGGGGAACACGTGCACGAGTTCCTGGCGGCTCACCGTCGGCCAGTGCCGCACGTGACCGACGTCGAGATGCACGAAGGGTGAGCCCGAGGTCGGGTAAAAGCCGATGCCGCCGTCCTGCAGGCGCAGGCCGATCTCGAATAAGGTCTTCAGCGGCACGCCGGGAATATAGAAATCGATCGCCTTGCCGAGGATGTGTTCGCTGTTCTCGGCCACGCCGTCGCTGGTACGGCGCAGCATGTCGTTGGTTTGCGGGCTGCGATAGCCGCAGATGACGTAGATCGGCCCTTCGGCGCCGGCTTCGCGGCGCACTTCCCAGAGCAGGTCGATCAGTTCGGTATCCATGTGGATCGCCTGGTTGCGCCGCCAGTCGCGCAGCAGCCAGTCGATCTTTTTCAGCGCCTCGGGATCGTAGCGGCCGTCGCGCTTATAGGTGATGGTGAGCTCTTCGTCGGTGTGTACGTGATGCAGCGTGATCGTGCGGGTGTCGCCTTGCGCCGAGGCGCCGTGCAGATTGTTGCCGAAGAAAAGGGCCGCGCCGGCGGCGAGCGCGATCCACAGCCCGCCGCGCCCTGCGACAAACAGCGATCGAACGCGGCGCGCAATACTGACCGGTACGTGTAATTTCACGTTGAGAAACTGCCCCGACGGAATCCGCCGCGGCGCGCGGCCGCGGCGAGATGACTAACGCAGTCTTATCGGGATCAGTTAACGCGTCCTTAGCGCCCCCTGCCCCCGCAGTCACCGGCTACAGGGACAGTATGGCGAAAGATGGCCGGCAACGGGCCGCAATCCTTAACGGCCGTGGCTCCGCACATAGGCCGGCGGGCGGGCGTAATAGCCGCGGCCGCCACCGAACAGCATCTCGAAGAACGAGGAACCGTCGGAGACGCTGTAGCGGCTATAGCCGGCATCGTCGGTGCTCACGCCATAGGGCAGTTGCACCGGCGGCCGGTCGTAGTTCGCCTGCATCTCCGCTTTGCGGTCCATGGGCACGTCCGCCACCTGGCGATCGCCCTTCAGCACCGCGATGGTCTGCGCGTCGCGTCCGTAGACGTCCGGACGAATGACGAGCTTGCCGGAATCGTCGACATAGGCGGTCTGGTAGGTAATGTGCACCGGAATGAAAGTCTTGAACTGGATTTCCTTCTCTTCGTTTCCGTACATCGCGCGCAGCCGGTCCTGCGTGTAGCCCTCCTTCGGCGCCGCAATCGAGAGCAGCACCTCCGCGTATTTCAGCGGATCCTGCACCCGCATGCAGCCGTGGCTGTAGGCGCGCGAAACCTTGTCGAACAGGTATTTTTCCGGCGTATCGTGCTGATAGACCAGGAACTTGTTCGGGAAATTGAAACGGATGCGGCCGAGCGCATTGGCGTCGCCCGGCGGCTGATACATATGCACGCCGCCGTTCTCGTCCTGCGTCACCTTCAGACCGTAGCGGTCGAGCGCCGACGGATCCTGATAGAGCAGCGGCAGGTATTCCTGATAGACGATCGACGGCGGCACATTCCACGTCGGATTGACGGTGATGTATTTCATGCTGGCCGAAAGGATCGGCGTCGGCTTGTCGGGCTTGCCGACCACCACTTTCGTGCGCCAAACCACCTCGCCGTCTTTCACGACCTTCAGCATGAAATCCGGGATGTTCAGCATCACGTAAGTGTTGCCGAGGCTGTGCGGCATCCAGCGCCAGCGCTCCATATTGGCGAGGATGGTGTCGACGGTGTTGGTGCGTCCGTGCGCGTCGCCATTGAGATTGCGCAGCGTCTCCGGACCGATCACGCCGTCGACTTCGAGTCCGGCACCGTCCTGGAATTTTTTCACCGCTTCGACGGTCTTGTCGTCGTACTTGTTGTCGCTGCTGTCGCTCGCTACATCGAGCCGCTTGCGCAGCAGCGGCACCCGCGAATCGTTCATGCCCGGACGCAGCAAGTCGCCCTCGGGAATGCGCACGATTTTCGGCACAGCCTCGGGCGGCTGGCTGCGCAGCTCGGCGAGTTTCACCTTCAGCGCCTTGTATTGCGCCTGCTGCGGCAGATTGGCGTCGAGCGCCTTCGCCGCGTCGCCGGCCTTGGCGATCGCTTCCAATACCTGCTTGGCGTCGGGATCGCTCTGTTCGTAAAACACGTCGGCGGTCACGCGGGAGAAGGCGACGCGGCCGTTCTGCGCGTGACGCGCGAAGGTGAGCACCGAACGCGTCAGCTTGAGCTCGGCTTCCGCCAGGGCTTGCGGATCGGAGCCGCTGAAATTCGGCACCGGATAATCCGACGGATAGAGACCGTCCGCATCGACATGGGCGAGATAGTCGGCGGCGGCTTTCTCCTTGTCGTTGGCAACGCCTTTGTCGGTCCATAGCGGCGCGAATTGGCGCGCGGCATAGAAGGCATCCACACCCGCGCGCTCGTCCTTGCGCTCGATGTATTTGGCGAGCTTCGTGGTGATCAGATCGTGCAGCTTCTCGGCGACCGGATCGCCGGGAACGACCACCGGTGGCTTACTCGCGACTTCCTTGTCCGCTGCCGCGGGAATGGTTGCGGCGGCCGGAGCGGGTGCCGTTGCGGGGGCGGCGGCGTCCTTGCTCTTATCCTGAGCCGGCGCGGCGGCATCCTTCGGCTGTTCGCTCGCCGGTGCGGTGGTGTCTTTGCTCTTGTCCGGAACGGGCGCGGAGACGGCGTCCTTCGCCGTGGGCGGCGGAAGGTTGAGCGGTTCCGGGAGCGGGATACGTGCGTTCAGTTCGCCGTTCGACGGCGCGACGGCGGCGGTCGTTGCGGCCGGCGACTTCGCGGAAATGGCTGGCGTGGAGGCGGAGGCGGGCGCCGCATTGACCTTTGTGGCGGTATAGACCGCCGTGGACGTCAGCAGCAGCGCCAAAGTTGCGGCAAGGACGCCGTGCTTTTGTGCTTTGCGCATCAATTTTCCCCTGTCGACGGCGCCGTCCGCCATGACCATTCGGAAATCGTATTCAGGGCCTAAAAGGTTCCATGGTCAATCGGCGAGTCTCGAGCGAAAGTAGGGCCAGCCGCACAGCTTTGCCACAGGGTTGATAGGCCGAATAGCCCAATTCACCGCGAATTCCGCGAATAGTTACCCCGCGGCCACGGATTCCATTTCGGTTATGGGCTTTTCCTCGTCGAATCCGAGATTTTCCAGCTTCCGGTACAAGGTGGAGCGGCCGATCCGCAATTTTCGCGCAACTTCGGACATTTGCCCGCGGTGATGGCGAAGGGCGAAGCGGATGACCTCGGTTTCGATCTCCTCCAGCGGGCGGACGTCGCCATTGCTGTCACACAGCGGCAAATAGCCTTCCCGCTCGCCGCCGATCTCGGGGAGGGATTGCGGTGCCGGGGGAAAAGCTGCGGCGAGGGGTACCATCTCGGCGGCAACCGGCGGGTGCGGCATGGTCTGCGCCGCATTTTTCGGCATCTCCGCCTGCGCGGCAATCTGCGGAAACTCCGCCAGACCGACCACATCGCCTTCGGCCAGCACGACGGCGCGAAATACCGCGTTCTCGAGCTGGCGCACGTTGCCGGGCCAGGAATAAGTGGTCAGCAGGCGCAAAGCTTCGGCGCTGATGCCCTGGACGCGCTTGCCTTCCTCGGCGGAGAAGCGAGCGAGAAAGTGGCGGACGAGATCGGGCACGTCCTCGAGGCGTTCGCTCAGTGCCGGAACCGCGATGGGATAGACGTGAAGCCGGTAGAAAAGATCTTCGCGGAAGCGGCCGCTTTTCACATCCGCCGTGAGATTGCGGTTGGTCGCCGAAATGAGCCGTACGTCGACCTTGATTGGGCGGCGGCCGCCGACCGGTTCAATCTCGCCTTCCTGCACCGCGCGTAAAAGCTTGACTTGCGCCGCCGGGGGCAGTTCGCCGACCTCGTCGAGAAACAACACGCCGCCGTCCGCCTCGGCGAATTTGCCGATATGGCGTTCCGTCGCCCCGGTAAAGGCTCCCTTTTCGTGGCCGAAAAGAAGGGACTCGACGAGATTTTCCGGAATGGCGCCGCAATTGACCGCAACGAAAGGCTTGCTGCGCCGCTCGCTGCTGCCATGGATGGCCCGCGCGATCAGCTCCTTGCCGACGCCGGATTCGCCCTCGATGAGGACGGGAATGGAGGACGCAGCGGCCTTTTCCGCGGTCCGCAGCACCGCCTGCATGCGCGCGCTGCGGCTGATGATGTCCTTGAAACCGAGCGTGCCTTCGCGCGCGTGTTGCAGGCGTTGGAATTCGTTCGCCAGCGCCTGATGAGACAGCACGTTGCGCAGCGAGACCTGCAGCCGTTCGGGGCCGACCGGCTTGACCACGAAGTCGGCAGCGCCGGCGCGCATGGCTGAAACCACATTGTCAATTCCGCCATGCGCCGTCTGCACGATCACCGGGACACGGCAACCGCTCTCGCGCATTCGGGCGAGCACGCCAAGGCCGTCGAGATCGGGCATCACCAAATCGAGAATGACGGCGCCGATGCGCGCGGCCTCGGGCCCGCCGAGCAGCCTGATGGCCGCATCGCCGCCGTCGGCGGTCAGGCTATCGTAGCCAAACCGGCCGACCATGGCTTCGAGCAGGCGCCGTTGCACCGGGTCGTCGTCGACAATGAGGATTGTTTCCGCCATTTCGGCTCCCACGCAGCACCGGATGTGCCGATTTGATGCATCGTGGCCGCTTTGACTTAATGGGATGTAAATGATCGGCGCCGCGGGGCCGGCATTGCCCACAAGATATGACGCGTTAACCGTGTTGATCGGGCGGACAGTCACGCCATATTAGCTCTTTCCCGCGGCAGACCCTGGAAAATCATGCCTTCTCGACGACCGTCCACCGCCAAACGTGCCGGGCCTCGGGCGCCAGGCGGATTGCGTCAGCTCCCGGAATGGAATCTGTGCGATCTTTATCCGGGCATCGATGCACCGGAGATCAAGCGTGATCTCGATTACGCCACGCGTTTCAGTGTCGCCTTCGAGGAGGATTTCAAGGGCAAACTCGCCGAGCTTGCCGGCCGCCCCGACGCAGGGCCCATGCTCGCCGCGGCGGTCAAGCGCTATGAAGCGCTCGAGGAACTCATGGGCCGGCTCATGTCCTATGCCAGCCTGGTTCATGCCGGCGACACCACCGACCCCAAGCGCGCGAAATTCTACGGCGACGTGCAGGAGCGGCTTACCGCGGCCTCGCTGCATCTGCTTTTCTTCGCGCTCGAACTGAACCGGATTGACGATGCGGTTCTGGAAAAGGCGATGGCCTATCCGGAACTCGGCCACTACCGGCCGTGGCTGGAGGATATCCGCAAGGAAAAGCCTTACCAGCTTGAAGACCGCATCGAGCAGCTCTTCCACGAAAAATCGATGACCGGTTATGCCGCCTGGAATCGCCTGTTCGACGAAACCATCGCCACGCTGCGCTTCAAAGTGGCGGGCAAGTCGCTGAGCATCGAGCCGACGCTGAATCTTTTGCAGGACGCGTCGGGGAAAAAGCGCAAGGCGGCGGCGCAGGCCCTGGCGAAAACTTTTGCGGAAAATCTGCGGCTGTTCACGCTGGTCACCAACACGCTCGCCAAGGACAAGGAAATCTCCGACCGCTGGCGCGGATTTGTCGACGTCGCCGACTCGCGTCATCTCTCGAACCGGGTCGAGCCGGAAGTCATCGAAGCGCTGACCACGGCCGTGCGCGACGCCTATCCGCGGCTGTCGCACCGCTATTACGCGCTGAAGGCGCGCTGGTTCGGCAAGAAGCGGCTGCCGCATTGGGACCGCAACGCGCCGCTGCCGGCGGTGCCGGCGCGCAACATCGGCTGGAACGAGGCGCGCGATACGGTGCTCACCGCCTATGACGCGTTCTCGCCGGAGATGGCGCGCATCGCCAAGCGCTTCTTCGACGAGCATTGGATCGATGCGCCGGTGCGGCCGGGAAAATCGCCGGGCGCCTTTGCCCATCCCACGGTGCCGTCGGCGCATCCTTATGTGCTGCTCAACTACCAGGGCAAGCCGCGCGACGTGATGACGCTCGCCCATGAGCTCGGGCACGGCGTGCATCAGGTGCTTGCCGCGCCCAACGGCGCGCTGATGGCGCCGACCCCGCTGACCTTGGCCGAAACCGCCAGCGTCTTCGGCGAGATGCTGACCTTCCAGAAGCTGCTCGCCACCACCGCCGACCGCCGGCAGCGCAAGGCCATGCTCGCGGCCAAGGTGGAGGACATGATCAACACGGTGGTCCGGCAGATCGCCTTCTACACCTTCGAGCGCAAGGTGCATCTGGAGCGCAAGAACGGCGAACTGACGTCGGATCGGATCGGCGAAATTTGGCTCGAGGTGCAGCGCGAGAGTCTCGGCCCGGCCATCGACATCCGGCCGGGCTACGAAGTGTTCTGGGCTTATATCCCGCACTTCATCCATTCGCCGTTCTACGTCTACGCCTACGCCTTCGGCGATTGCCTGGTGAATTCGCTCTACGCCGTCTACCAGCGCGCCGCCCAAGGCTTCGCCGAGCGCTATCTGGCCATGCTGTCGGCTGGCGGCACCAAGCATTATTCGGAGCTGCTCAAGCCGTTCGGCCTCGACGCCCGCGATCCCAAATTCTGGCAGGGCGGTTTGAGCGTTATCGAGAACCTGATCGACGAGCTCGAAGCGCTGGACCGGAAGTAAGCTATTCAAAACATGGTGTTTTTTCATGTTGTACATGTTGTAAAACCGTGTTATACGGCCGGTGCAACATGGAGGTCGCTATGGCTGACGGTCCGGCGAAAAATGCAGAGAGCGAAGGCGCCGTGCTGCAAATCCGCAAGATCGGCAATTCGCTTGGATTGATCTTGCCGAAAGACCTTCTCGCCCGCCTCAGGTTGAAGGAGGGCGATCGATTGTACGTTGTCGAACAGCCGGAGCGCGGCCTGAAGCTCAGCCCTTATAATCCGAAGCACGCCAAGGCGATGGAGATCGCGCGCCGCTCGTTCCGGAAATATGCCGACACCTATAAGGCGCTGGCTAAATGAGCGAGCCGGAATGGCTCGACCTCGATATCGTTTTGGATATGCATGCGGAGCAGTTGGCTCTCTTTGGCGGAGCCGACGGCATTCGCGATCTCGCTCTGCTTGAGTCGGCGCTGGCGCGTCCGATCAACAAATTCGCTTACGGCGAGAACGACCTCGCCGTGCTGGCGGCAGCCTACGGATTCGGTATCGCGCAGAACCATCCGTTCATCGACGGCAACAAGCGCACCGCCTTTGCCTCCGTCATCGTGTTTCTCGGACTGAGCGGCATTGAGCTGGACGCTTCGCCGGAAGCGGCCACCGCCCTGATGCTCAGCCTTGCTGCGGGCGAAATTGGCGAAGATGTTCTCGCGCGCTGGATTGCCGATAGCAGCCGTTCGCCGGAGGCTTCTGGCATTCAGCCTTGATCGCCTGGCGAGATTTCATGACTGACCGGAAACCCGACCCCGAAAAGAACCGCTTCTCCGCCCGCGCCCGGCGTTACGCGCGGGTGGGCGCCAATGTCGGCGGCGTCGCCGCGCGCATGGCGGGGGCGCGGCTCTTCGGCATCGATCTTAACCGCGCGCAGAATGCGCTGGCGCTCGCCGCCGCGCTCGGCGGCCTGAAAGGCCCGATCATGAAGGTGGCGCAGCTTCTCTCCACCATTCCCGATGCGCTGCCGCCGGAATACGCGCTCGAACTCGCCAAGCTGCAAAGCGAGGCGCCGCCCATGGGCTGGGCTTTCGTGCGCCGGCGCATGAGCGCGGAGCTCGGCCCGCGCTGGCAGGAGAAATTTGCAAGCTTCGAGCATCGTCCCGCCGCCGCCGCTTCGCTCGGCCAGGTGCATCGCGCCCGTTCGCTGGACGGCGCCGAGCTTGCCTGCAAGCTGCAATATCCCGACATGGAATCCGCGGTGGAAGCCGACCTGCGCCAGCTCACTTGGCTGCTCGCCATCCGCCGTCGCATGGATCCCTCCATCGACACCACCGAGATCGGCACGGAAATCGGCGCACGCCTGCGCGAGGAGCTCGATTACACGCGCGAGGCAAAGCACGTCGCGCTTTACCGTGTCATGCTGCGCGAACAGGATCGGGTGTGCGTCCCGAATGTCTGGCCGCAGCTATCGACGCGGCGGCTTCTGACGCTCGATTGGATGCAAGGCAGCCGGCTGCTCGAACACAAGACTGACGACCTCGACGACCGCAATCGCCTCGCCGCCGCGCTGTTCACCGCTTGGTGGCTGCCGTTCAGCCGCTTCGGCGTGATCCACGGCGACCCGCATCTCGGCAATTACACGGTGTTCGTGGAAAAGGCGGGCAGGGGCAAGCCGCGGCCGGGCGGCATCAATCTGCTGGACTACGGCTGCATCCGCATCTTCCCGGCCTCATTTGTCGGCGGCGTTGTCGACCTTTATCGCGGACTGCAGCGCGGCGACGAGGCGCTCGTGGTGCGCGCCTACGAGACCTGGGGCTTCCGCAATCTGAACCGGCCACTCATCGACACGCTCAATATTTGGGCACGCTTTATCTATGGCCCGCTGCTGGACGACCGCGTGCGCAGCATCGCCGACGGCGTGAAGCCCGGCGAATACGGCCGCCGCGAAGCTTTCCAGGTGCACCAGGCGCTGCGCCGGCAAGGCCCGGTCACGGTGCCCCGCGAATTCGTCTTCATGGACCGCGCCGCCATCGGGCTCGGCGGCGTGTTCCTGCATCTTGGCGCCGAGCTGAATTTCCATCGGCTCTTCGACGAGGCGATCGAGAACTTTTCCGTGGCGCGGGTGGCCAAGCGCCAGCGCGAAGCTTTGGCCGCGGCGGGGCTGAATAAGCCTTGACGGCGGTACGCGGGCATTGCCCGTTTCCGGCGTTTCCGCTAAGCCTCCCAGCGCGGTTTCCTGACGATTTCCCCTACGGAGGAGAGCAATGGCCGAGCACGGCGCTCCGGAATATGCCACGGCACAAGGCAACGATTATCTCAGCCACGAGGGCACTTATCGAGGCTTCGTGCACCTGGTCTTCATCGGTATCGTTCACGTCGTCAATATTCTTCTCGGCCTCACCGTCGGTGGCGTCAATGAGCACTGGCTCGTCGCTGCCGCCATCTTCTTCATCGCCACCGTCGCCGCCGTCCAGGGTTTTCTGAGCGGCGGCCGCACGTCGAGTTACGTCGCCCTTGTCATATCGCTGCTTGCGCTTGCGGTGACCTCGGGCAGTTGAGCCTTTCCGGAGCCGCGCGATGCGCATTGCCGTCCCCAGCGAGGCCGATCCCGAACCGCGCGTCGCCGCCACGCCGGAGACGGTGAAGAAAATGGTGGCGCTCGGCGCCGAGGTCGCGGTGCAGGCCGGCGCCGGGATCAAATCCGGCATTCTCGATTCCGACTTCGAAGCGGCCGGGGCCGCCATCCGCGGCACGGTGGAGCAAACCGTTGCCGACGCCGATGTCGTGCTGAAGGTGCGCCGTCCCGCCGCCGAAGAGACGGCGCATTACAGGCGCGGCGCGCTCGTTGTCGCCATCATGGATCCCTACGGCAATGAGGCGGCGCTGCGGCAGCTCGCGGAAGCCGGGCTGACCGCCGTCGCCATGGAATTGATGCCGCGCATCACCCGCGCCCAGGCCATGGATGTTCTGTCCAGCCAGGCCAATCTCGCCGGCTATCGCGCGGTGATTGAAGGCGCCGCCGAGTTCGGCCGCGCCTTGCCGCTGATGATGACGGCCGCCGGCACCATTCCCGCTACGCGGGTCTTCGTCATGGGCGCGGGAGTCGCCGGCTTGCAGGCCATCGCCACCGCGCGGCGGCTCGGCGCCGTGGTCACGGCCACCGACGTGCGCCCGGCGGCCAAGGAGCAGGTGGAAAGTCTCGGCGCAAAATTCATCGCGGTCGAAGACGAGGAGTTCAAGCAGGCGGAAACCGCGGGCGGCTATGCCAAGGAAATGTCCAAGGACTATCAGGCCAAGCAGGCCGCTCTGGTCGCCGACCACCTCAAGAAGCAGGACATCGTCATCACCACCGCGCTTATCCCGGGCCGCCCGGCGCCGCGATTGCTCTCGCGCGCCATGGTGGCCTCGATGCGTCCGGGCTCCGTCGTCGTCGACCTCGCCATCGAGCGCGGCGGCAATGTCGAGGGCGCGCGCGCCGATCAGGTTGTCGACTCCGGCGGCGTGAAGATCGTCGCCTACAGCAACCTGCCGGGCCGCATCGCCGCCAGCGCCTCGGCGCTCTACGCCAAGAATCTCTACAACTTCCTCGACATTCTCGTCGACAAGAAGACCAAGACGCTCGCGGTGAACTGGGACGACGAGATCGTCAAAGCCACCCTGCTCACCCGCGACGGCGCCGTTGTCCACCCGAACTTCGTGCCGAAAACCGCAGCCTGAGGATTCCCGCCATGGCCACCGTGACGCAAAATGCTCTGGATCGCGCCCAGCAAGCGATCGACGTGGCGAGGCAGGCGCTCGACCAGGCCTATGTGGAGATCGGCTCGCGGACCGCGGAGGCGACCGGCGGCATCGATCCTTTCGTCTTCCGCTTCTCCATCTTCGTGCTCGCCGTCTTCGTCGGCTATTACGTGGTCTGGTCGGTGACGCCGGCGCTGCACACGCCGCTGATGTCGGTGACCAACGCCATCTCCTCGGTCATCGTCGTCGGCGCGCTGCTCGCGGTCGGCGTGTCGCTCGCCGGCGACGACAGCGGCGCCTGGTGGGCGCGCACCTTCGGCTTCATCGCGCTCGTTCTCGCCTCGGTGAACATCTTCGGCGGCTTCCTCGTCACCCAGCGCATGCTGGGCATGTACAAAAAGAAGACATGAAGGGGCGCGGCTCATGAACGCCAACATCGCCGCGCTGCTTTATCTGGTCGCCGGCGTTCTCTTCATTCTTTCCTTGCGCGGGCTGTCGAGCCCCGCGTCGAGCCGGCAGGGCAATCTGTTCGGCATGATTGGCATGGGCATCGCCATCGTCACCACGCTGGCGCTGCGGCCGCCGGCCAGTCTCGGCGCCTGGTTGTTGGTGGTGCTCGGGATGGCGCTGGGCGGCGGCACCGGCGCGGTGATCGCGCGCCGCGTGCCGATGACCGCGATGCCGCAGCTCGTCGCCGCCTTTCATTCGCTGGTCGGCTTCGCCGCGGTGATGGTGGCGGCGGGCGCGCTCTATGCGCCGGCCGCATTCGGCATCGGCGCCCCCGGCAGCATCCACGGCGCGAGCCTGGTCGAAATGTCGATCGGCACCGCCATCGGCGCCGTTACTTTCACCGGTTCGGTCATCGCCTTCCTCAAGCTCGACGGCCGCATGAGCGGCGCGCCCATCCTCTTGCCGCAGCGTCACGTCATCAACACCGCGCTCGCCATCTCGCTCATCCTGCTCATTGTCATCTTTGTGCTCAGCGAGGTGCCGACCATCTTCTGGCTGATCACGCTGGTGTCCTTCGTCCTCGGCGTGCTCATCATCATCCCGATCGGCGGCGCCGACATGCCGGTCGTGATCTCCATGCTCAATTCCTATTCGGGATGGGCGGCGGCCGGCATCGGCTTCACGCTCGGCAATACCGCGCTGATCATCACCGGCGCGCTGGTCGGCTCCTCCGGCGCGATCCTCTCCTACATCATGTGCAAGGGGATGAACCGCTCCTTCATCTCGGTCATTCTCGGCGGCTTCGGCGGCGAGACCGCGGCGGCCGCATCGGGCGGCGAGCAAAAGCCGGTGAAGCTCGGCTCGGCGGAGGACGCGGCCTATCTGATGAAGAATGCCTCCAAGGTGATCATCGTGCCCGGCTACGGCATGGCGGTGGCGCAGGCGCAGCACGCCCTGCGCGAGATGGCCGACAAGCTCAAGGCCGAAGGCGTCGAGGTGAAATACGCCATTCATCCCGTGGCGGGCCGCATGCCCGGGCATATGAACGTGCTGCTGGCGGAAGCCAACGTGCCCTATGACGAAGTGTTCGAGCTTGAGGACATCAATTCCGAATTCGCCCAGGCCGACGTCGCCTTTGTCATCGGCGCCAATGACGTCACCAATCCGGCGGCGGAGGAGGATCCGAAATCGCCGATCTACGGCATGCCGGTGTTGCAGGTGTGGAAGGCGGGCACGGTGATGTTCGTCAAGCGCTCGCTGGCGTCGGGTTACGCGGGCATCGACAACCCGCTATTCTACCGCGACAACACCATGATGCTGCTCGGCGACGCCAAGAAGATGGCCGAGGCCATCGTCAAGGCGCTGTAAGCATCGATTCCGTCGCCGGCTCCCAGGGAAGCGTCTACACCGCCCGCGCCTCGGCCAAAATCTTGTGCAGCCGCGCGCGCACCTTGTCGGGGTCGGGGCGGTAGGCGGGGGCCGGTTCAGAACCGAAAAGGTCGGGCTGTGCGTCGTCCTGAAAAAGGTCAGATCGCAAACGAGTCACCGCGCGCCTACTCGGCGGGGTGCTGCCGCTGCTGCTCGCGGCGGTCCATCCATCCGGTGAGCCAGACCACAAAAACCGCCATCGCCACCACCAGCACAGGCATGGCCAGGACGAGGACTTTCAATCCTTCGATCTCGGACGCCGTCATTCCCGCAGTCTCCCGAGCAAACCCCAGCCTATTAAATGTAGGGCTAGGCCGCCGGCATGGCAAACCAGCGCCGTAGTCGCCACACCAAGCAGGCCGACACGTATTTCGGCCAGTCCATAGAATAACGCAGCGAGCGGCGCGAACAGCCCCGCGGCGACAAGCGCCGTCGCCAGCGCGTTGAACCACGTGGCCGTCAGCTTTGTGCGTTCGTTGTGAACAAGGCTCATGATCGTGATAATGCGATCACCGCGGGAACAAATCATGAACGCAATTCACTGCGATGTCAACGCTTTTCCGCCTTCATCGCCTCGACAATCTTCATCGTCTCGACGCTCACGCGCGTCACGCGCTTGAGCAGGTCGATCACCTTCTCTTTGTGGTCGGCGAAGCGGTAGGTGTTGAACTTTTCGCGGATGGTCGGGTCCTTCGGCGTCTTTTCCTTGTACTGGTCGAGAATCCATTCCAGCGCCGAGCGGTTGCCGAGCTTGTAGGTCCATGCTTCCGGCGGCACGCCGGTCAGTTGCGTCTCGCTGTCGAGCTGGATGTTGCCCGCGTCTTTGTTTGCTTTGAGCATTGCTTTCGGCGCGAGCCCGGCCTTGCGCGATTTCTCGTCGGGGGTGTCGATGCGCTCCAACGGCCACGGCTCGACCGTCTCGTAGCCGATGTGGAGTTTCATCAGCGTCTCGCCCCAGTCCGCCCATTTCCAGAAATCGGCATAGAACGGAATGCGCGGGAACTCGCGCTTGAGGTTCAGCGCATATTTCTCGCGATAGAT
>Ga0070741_10003905_pt1 | contig 35808 bp, 24 predicted proteins | sample Coa_R1_4_FD_66440 | JGI IMG/M metagenome (GOLD analysis project Ga0070741, IMG submission 66440) | Surface soil microbial communities from Centralia Pennsylvania, which are recovering from an underground coalmine fire - Coalmine... | ecosystem: Environmental > Terrestrial > Soil > Unclassified ... | reverse complement strand
CGTGGAAGCACACTCCGGAGCCATGGGAGGCAGTGTTTCCAACGAGTTTATGGTGCCCACGGCGGCGGGCGAGGACTCAATCGCCATGTGCGAATGCGGTTATGCAGCCAACCTGGAGAAAGCGGAAGCTCAGGTACCCCAAGTGGTAGACCCCCCGGGCGATAACGCGCCGGAGCCCTTTGCTACACCGGGACAGAAGACAATCGAGGACCTTGTTAAGTTCACGGGTGAAAACGCCGACCGCATGATCAAGACTCTTGTATATGTTGTGGAGGGCCGTCCCGTGGTGATCCTGCTGCGTGGGGATCACGCCCTGAGTGAGACCAAGCTTTCCACCGTTCTGGGCACCTCGACCTTCCGTGCGGCTACCGCGGAAGAGGCGCTGGCCCTGCATGGAGCGAACCTCGGCTCTTTGGGACCAGTGGGCTTGAAAGGTGCAAAGCTGCTGGCGGACCGGGCACTCGAAGGCCGGAGAAACATGATCTCGGGCGCCAACCGGGACAATTTTCACCTGCGGAATGTGACCCCGGGACGTGATTTCACCCCCGAATTTCACGATCTCCGAGTGGTTTCAGCCGGCGATCCGTGCATCCGGTGCGGAAAACCCCTCCGGCTGACGATTGCCGTGGAGATGGGACACATTTTCAAACTGGGCCGCCGTTACTCCGACGCCATGCACGCAACCGTGCTCGATGCCCATGGCAAGGAAGTTCCCCTGGTCATGGGATCGTATGGCATCGGGGTGGAGCGTATTCTGAGCGCGGCGATTGAGCAAAACCACGACGACGATGGCATGTTCCTTCCCAGGCCGATCTCGCCTTTCGAAGTCATTCTCACCGTTGCAAACATGGACGACCCCGGGCTCCGGGAGGCTGCCGAAAAGCTCTATGCGGAAATGCGGGCCAGCAACCTGGATGTGCTCTTTGACGACCGGGACGAACGGCCGGGGGTTAAGTTCAAGGATGCCGACCTGATTGGAGTGCCTTACCGTGTCACGCTGGGCAAAAGGAAGTTCGAACAGGGTTCAGCCGAGATCCTCGTGCGCTCGACAAAGCAGGTTCAGGATGTTAAGCTTGCCGATGTAGTGAGCGTGCTGAAGGAACGCTATCTCTGCTAGAGGAGGCAGAGGGGGCGGATCGATGCCCAGAGCAGATTTCGGGAAAGGCCGAGCCAAGGCGATCCTGGCGGTCGTCGTCGTGGCGGCGTTGGCTTACGCGGCGGCAAAACTCATTCCCCCCTACGTCAATAATTACCAGCTTCAAGATCATATCCGGCAGGTTGCCATTCAAGCGGCCGCCAGGACTCGACCCACCACGCCCGCGGAGATCCAGCAAGAAGTGATCGCCTATGCCCAGGACCTCGGACTTTCCCTGGAACCTGAAAATGTGAAGGTGACCGTGACGAGCAAGATCAACGTAGAATTGGATTACACCGTCCCGGTCAACCTCGTGGTTTTCACTTTGCCGCTCCATTTCACCCCCTCGGCTGAGGACCGGCCCTTATAACCCGTGACTCTCAATGCGCCCACAATGCGCAGAGCTGTCCGACCGGTAAGAAAGCAAGGCCGCCGAACCCTGCCTAAATTGTCAGTGTGGAACAGACTGCTGCTTCTGTTCACCTTGTTGTTCCTGGTCGCGGCCACCGCCGTCTTCACTTACTACTACGTCAAGTTTTCCCGGATTATCGACGCGCGCCTGAGCGGCGAAGTCTTCAGCGAATCATCGCTGGTTTTTGCGGGCCCCACGCTGGTCTCTCGAGGGCAACCTGGAACCGCGCAGGAGTTCGCTGCCCGCTTGCGAAAATCCCTTTACGCTGAGGCAGCGGGAGGATCGAACACCGGCTTCTACCGGCTGGTGGGGGAACGGCTGGAAATCTATCCCGGGCCGCTCTCCTACTTCAGTACATCCCCCGATCGCGAGGGTCCAGCGGCGCTGCAATTTGCCAATGGCCGCCTGGTTTCGATCACTTCACTCGACAGCAGCACTCCCCTGAGCACCTATGAACTGGAGCCGGAAGTCATCACCACGCTTTTCGACAGCAGCCGGAGCAAACGCCGCCTGGTGCGATATCAAGACCTGCCCAAAGCGCTGATCGACGCGATCCTCGCTGCCGAAGATCATCGATTCTTTGAGCACCATGGGGTGAATTTCTACCGTATCCTGGCAGCCGCATTTGCGGACATCCGGGCCGAAGAGAGGATTCAAGGGGGCAGCACTCTGACCATGCAGTTGGCCCGCAACTTCTTCCTCACTCCGCGCCGCACGATCAAGCGCAAACTGATGGAGATTTTTATCGCCTTCCTGCTCGAGCAGCGGCTGGACAAGAGGCAGATTTTCGAGCTGTACGCAAACCAGATCTATCTCGGCCAGCGCGGGAGTTTCTCAATCTATGGCGTCGGTGAGGCTGCGACCAGTTATTTCAACAAGGATGTCTCCAGCCTGTCGCTGGCGGATGCTGCGCTCCTGGCCGGGCTCATTCGAGGGCCGAACCTCTACTCGCCTTATCGATATCCGACCCGCGCGCGCGAGCGACGGAACTGGGTCCTGCACCGAATGCTCGAAGACGGTTATATCAGCGCCGTCGAGGCCGAAAAAGCCTGCGAGGCTCCGCTTGGAATTACGCGTCAGAATGTGGAGGCCACCCAGGCGCCATTCTTTGTGGATATGGTCAAGGACCAGCTCCTGGCGCTGTTTCCGGAGCGCGACCTGCTTTCGCAAAGTTACCGAATCTATACCACGTTGGACCTGGACCTTCAACGCGCAGCCTCTGAGGCAGTGGCGATCGGGGTCGCAGAGGTGGATAAACAGTTGGGTCAGAAGAAATATCCTAAGGGCTCGCCGCAAACCGATCCCTATCAGCCGCAGGTGGCGCTCATTTCGCTTGACCCCCATACGGGTCAGATCAAAGCATTGGTCGGGGGGCGCGATTATGGCGTGAGCCAGCTCAACCATTGCCTTGCCAAGCGTCAACCGGGATCTTCCTTCAAGCCCTTTGTTTACGCTGCGGCGTTGAGCTCGGGCGTGGACGGATCTCAGCCTCTTGTGACCACAGCAACCACCTTGCTGGATGAGCCCACGACCTTCCAGTCTGGCGACCAGGTGTACGAACCGGAGAATTATAAGCAGGAATATCACGGGCAGGTGACGTTGCGCGAAGCCTTGGCCCACTCCCTGAATGTCGCAACTGTTCGGTTAGCCGAAATGATCGGCTATGAGAAGGTGCGGAACCTGGCAATAGCCGCGGGATTCAACCGCGACCTGCAGGCCACACCCGCCATCGCCTTGGGCTCTTACGTGGCCACACCCTTGGAGGTGGCTGGAGCGTACACCATCTTCGCAAACGAAGGGGAATACGTTGCGCCGAGTTTTATTCTGGCGGTCAACGATTCCTCGGGGCACAATCTTTGGCGCAGTTCTCCCGCGCGCCGAAGGGTGCTGGATCCCCGCGTCAGCTACCTGATGGTGAACTTGATGGAGAGCGTCGTGAACAACGGCACGGCGGCGGGAGTACGTGCCCGAGGGTTCAGCTTGCCCGCGGCGGGGAAAACTGGCACGTCGCACGACGGCTGGTTTGCGGGCTTCACGAGCAACCTCCTGGCTGTGGTCTGGGTCGGTTACGATGACGATCGGGAACTGAAGCTTGCCGGGGCCGCCTCGGCGCTGCCCATCTGGACCGAATACATGAAGCGCGCCGCCCAGATTTCTGCTTATGGTAAGGCTGAACCTTTCGTTGCGCCTCCGGGGATCGTAACAGCGCCGATTGACCCGCAGGCTTCGGTGGTCGCTTCCACCGGAGAGCCTTCCGTGCAAAACGAGGTCTTCATTGAGGGAACCGAACCTCATGGCCCGATTCCCAAGGAGGGTCCAGGGGGGATTTTGAGCAGATTGTTCCAATCAAGGGGTGCTTCGCAAGTTCCTGTATCCCCGGCAGTTCAACCCGCCGCGACCGCTGCCTCGCCCACTCTGCCAGCAACTCAGATAATCCAACCCGAGCCGGGGAAGAAGAAGGGGGGAATCGTGAAGAGGTTCCTCTCGATTTTCAAGGGCGGGGAATCAAAATCAAAGGGCAGTGTTGAGAATGGACCCTCACAGGATCAGCCTGTGCCCTCGAATGAGAAGGAACCTTAGATGAGCTAGCCCGTTCCCCGGAATGCTCGAACCCGCCACATCGCCTCGCAACGCGGAGGTGAGCGATGAGAATGAGAAGCAGTTTCCTGCCTGGTGTTTTGGCATTGACCTCCCTGGCTGCGATCCTTGGGAGAAACCCGTCGTCCTTCGCGCAGGCACAAGCGCCCACCCCGTCACCTCAGAAAGACGCCGCCAGAACCCGGGACCTTACGCTTGAGGAACGAGGGGACATTTTCATGGCCCGCAAGTCGTACATCGATGCCGTGGACTACTACTACCGCGCGCTGAAACAATCGAATTTTTCCAGTCCAACGATCTGGAACAAGCTGGGGATTGCGTATCAGCAACAGGTGAATCACAAGGCAGCACGCAAGGCTTACAGCAAAGCGATTCATTTGAGGAAGGATTTTTCAGAGGCCTACAACAATGTCGGGACGACCTACTATCTGGAGAACAAGTACCGGAAGTCGCTGAAGTATTACCGTCGCGCCATCGAAATCGATCCGAACAACGCGACGTACCATCTGAATCTGGGAAGCTCTCTTTACAGCATGAAGAAATACCCGGAGGCAGTTCAAGAATACCAAACGGCACTTTCGCTCAATCCGAATGTGCTGACCGAGCGCTCAACAGTCGGCACGGTGATGCAGGCCCGGGGCACCGACCCCCGATTCTATTTTTACATGGCAAAGGTGTTTGCCTCCCTGGGCAGGGTTGATGAAGCCGTTCGTTATCTGAGGCGCGCATTTGAGGACGGCTTCAAAGACCAGAAAAAACTTCAAGAAGATCCCGACTTTCAGAAAATCAGCAGCTATCCCGCTTACGTTGAACTCTTGAATAATCCCCCAGTGCCCATCCAGCAATGACTCCGCCGCCCTGCATGCTTTCGGAAGGGCGATCAGGGATGAATGGTCATGGCAGCGAAAAAACGCCGGGGAGTACAGTGTTATAATGGCTCTTGTACAATTGAGGCTCCATGAAGAAGATTCTGGCCGTCCTCGTCTGCCTGTTCTGGACCATTCCACTCCACGGCGATCCCGAAGCTCGCACCGTCCTGGTCCTCCCTTTCGAGAATCGCAGTTCCCGCTCTGACCTGGGCTGGATTTCCGAAGGTCTTGCCGATCTCCTCTCCTCGCGCTTATCGGGGCCCACCCGCTACGTTCTTGACCGGGATGAGCGCAACGCGGCCTACCAGCAGCTTGGAATACCTCCCGACAGCATCATTACCCTCGCGAGTGAGTTTAAGGTTGCGGAGACTCTGGGTGTCGATTGGGCTGTGCTGGGGGATTTCAACGTGGAAGGAAACCGCCTGACGGTGCGCGCACGCCTTCTCGCCGTACACCGACTCAAGCTTGCCTCATATCTCGAAGCGGCCGGAGAGCTGTCCGAGCTGGCTGACTTGTCTGCCCGCCTGGCCTGGAGGCTGTTGGGGACGCAGGACAAGGACTTCACGGTGGGCAGCGAGGAGGACTTCATTCGGCGTTTCCCGGCGGTACGCCTGGACGCCTTTGAGAATTATATCCGCGGCATCTTGTCCCCCGACGATGAGAGCCGGACCCGCTTTCTGAAAGAGGCAGCCCGCTTGAATCCTTCCGACCACCGGGCTGCTTTCGAGCTGGGCCGGTTCTATTTTGACCAGAAAAGTTACGCAGATTCGGCCAGGTGGCTCGAGAAGATTCAGCCCGCTGACCCCCAATACCTTGAAGCCGTTTTCTTGCTCGCCGTCGACCAGTATTTCCTCGGGCAGTATTCGGCCGCTGAAAAGGCTTTCGAAAAGCTTTCCAAGGAAATCCCCCTCAACGAAGTCTTCAATAATCTCGGGGTGATGAAAGCCCGCCGGGGGCAATACGCTGACGCTTTGCCGGACCTCGAACGGGCTTATCAGGGCGACACTTCGGATTCGGACTTTTCCTTCAATCTGGGAGTGTGTTCCTGGTACCTGAAAAAGTACCCGGAAGCTGCCCGGTACCTCCGGGAGGCGTTGAGCAAAAATGATGACGACCCGGATGCTCATACCCTGCTCGCTGCGGTCTACGGCCGGCTCGGGGATGTGACCGGGCAACGCCGTGAACTCCAGTGGCTTTCCGAACAAGAGGGCAACGTCACGGCTGATCTAGGCGGGGACTTCCTGCCGCAGGTGAGGCTCAAGAAGAATTTCGACGGCCGGGCTTTCCGATTGCTCTCGCTCGCGGTGCACAATGAACTTGAAAAGACTCTGGCGGCGCAGACCGTCGAACAACATAAAAACGCCCATGTGGACCGGGGCCTGAAATTCCTGCGCGAGGGACGCCTGGGGGAAGCTCAGCGCGAGTTGGAGGAGGCCATCAACCTGGTATCTTCGGACAGCGATGCCCATCTCTTCCTTGCCCAGGTTTACGAAAGGCTGGGAAGACACCAGGACGCGGCGAGGGAACTCGAAACGTCGTTGGGGCTGAAAAAGACCGCTGTAGCGCACTTGTGGCTTGCGCGTGTTTATCTGTCACTTGACCGGCCCGAAGCAGCACGGACGGAGAGCGAAGCGGTCCTGCAAATGGACCCCGGTAACCGCGAAGCCGCTCGCCTGATGGACCAGATCCGCATGGCGCCCGCCTCGGCGGGGAGGAAACGGTGATTCTAAGGTTTTACCGGATCACGCTCGGAATCCTCGCTCTCCTGCTCCTGATGAGTGCGTTCCCTGGAAGGGAACAGGCGGCCAGCTCCGGCACGGTGGTCGAAATCAGCCTGGACGGAATGATCCATCACGTAAGCGCCGAATACGTGGTGCGTGGCATTCGTTATGCCAACGAGCGCAACGCGGATGCGGTGCTGCTGATTCTCGATACGCCTGGTGGCTTGATGAATTCCATGCGTCTGATCGTCCAGGGTATTTTCGATTCTCGTGTTCCCGTGATCACCTATGTGGCGCCGAGTGGCGGAAGTGCTGCCTCGGCCGGGTTCTTTATATTGCTGGCCGGTGACCTGGCCGCTATGGCTCCCGGAACGACCTCCGGGGCGGCCCACCCGGTTTTCCTGGGGGGCACGGAAATCGGCAAGACCATGATGGCCAAGATCGAAAATGACGCCGCATCGTACATCCGTTCCATTGCGGAAAAGCGCGGGCGCAACCCGCAACTGGCGGAGGCCGGCGTGCGGGAAAGCAAGTCGTACACGGATCAGGAAGCCTTGGAAGGACACCTGGTTGACCTGGTCGCTAGTTCTCCCCAGGATCTTTTCGCCAGGCTCGATGGGAAATCGGTGAAACGCATCAATGGCACCACCACCCTGTTGCGCCTGGACCACGCCCGGGTGGAGACCTACGCTATGACTCGGCGGGAGCGATTCCTGGCCTGGGTTGCCGACCCGAATATCGCCTTCATCCTGGGGGCGATTGGCGTGGCCTGCCTGTACATCGAGTTCACGCATCCCGGCGTTATTGCCCCGGGTGTTGTAGGGGCGATCGCGCTGGTGCTGGCGCTCTATGCCTTTAATCTGCTCCCCATTAACGTCATGGGAGTGCTCCTGATTGCTGTAGCTCTGGCCCTGTTCGTTCTTGAAGCCAAAGTAACATCGCACGGTGTGCTCGCCGCCGGTGGTTTCATTGCATTGGTTCTGGGCGCGCTGTTGCTGGTGAAATCCCCCTGGCCCGAAGCGCGCATCCATCTTTCGACAGCCTTGAGCGTGGCCATACCGCTGGCCCTGATTTCTGTCATCCTGCTGCGCTACGCAATCCTGGCCAAGCGCCGGAAGTCAGTGATTGGCGAAGCAGGAATGATCGGGACCATTGGCGTGGTGAAAACCGACCTCGACCCGGAGGGCAAGGTCTTCGTGCGCGGTGAGCTCTGGGACGCGCGTGCCTCGCAGAAGATTCCCTCCGGCGCGCGCGTGCGAGTCCGCCAGGTGGATGGGCTGGTGCTGGTAGTTGAGTCGCTGGAGGAAACCCGGTAGACTGTGACGTGCCGGCGCAGTCCCGGTCGTCCGCTGGCAGGCGCCGAGGACGGAGGACAGAGTCCGATTCGAAACGCTGGTCATGACGTGCTGACCCACCTCAGATGAATCCGAACTGCCTGAGACAATCCGAAAGGAGCGCAGCATGGTCTACCTGGTCATAGGAATTATCCTCTTGTTGTGGGTTTCAGCTTGTTTGAATGTAATGCGAGAGTATGAGCGCGCGGTGGTCTTCCGCTTGGGACGTCTCCAGGTGCCGGACAAAGGGCCGGGCCTCATTTTTATTCTGTGGCCGATCGACAAGGTGGTGAAGGTCAGCCTGCGCGAGGTGGCCTGGGAGATTCCGCCCCAGGACGTCATCACCCGCGACAACGTCTCAGTCAAGGTCAACGCGGTGGTTTTCTACCGCGTGCTGAGCGCGCAAAAGGCGATTGTGCAGGTTGAGAACTACCGTTATCAGGTCGAACAACTGGCGCAAACCAGCCTGCGATCCGTGCTGGGCGAGGTGGAGCTCGACGACCTGCTCTCGCAGCGGGAAAAGCTCAACACCCGGCTCCAAACGATCCTCGACGTCCATACGGAACCATGGGGGATCAAAGTGACCAAGGTGGAGGTCAAGCAGGTGGACCTTCCGCAGGAAATGCAGCGCGCCATTGCCCGTCAGGCGGAGGCCGAGCGCGAGCGCCGCGCCAAGATCATCAACGCCGACGGAGAATTCCAGGCATCGGAGAAGCTCTCGGAGGCGGCCAGCATTCTCGCCCGGGAACCGATTACGATTACTCTTCGTTACCTTCAGACCCTTGCCGAAATCGGCACGGAGAGAAATACGACGATCGTTTTTCCTATCCCGATTGAGCTGCTGAGTGTATTGCTCGGCAGGAGCGCGGCTTCCTCAAAGCCTTCTTCTCCCGCAGCTTGATCAGGGCTTGCAGGCTACCTGTAGACCGAGGGGAATTATGGCTGGCAGTGGTGAAGGGGAACGTCTTGAAAAAGGGCTTTCAACACGTTACTTGCTGATGGTTTTTCTGGCCGGAGTAGCGGTCTGCGCGGTATTCTTCTCGCTGGGTTTCCTGGTCGGTTACAACGAACGGTCGTTGAAAGTCGTCCCGGTGACCGAGAATGTCACGGGCTCTTCGTCAGTGATCCCCCCAACGATAAACCCGCCGACGTCGGCTCTCGGCACCTCCTCCTCAACTTCTTTCCAGCCTCCGGGAGCAGGCTCGGCGGACCAAATTTCAACCGAATCGATCCAGCTTGAAAAGTCCCAAAAGGCACAGGCTCCCGCTCCAGTGAATCCGCCTTCCGCTCAAACCGCGGTGGTTTCGCCCGCACCTGGGGTTGGCCAACCTGCCACGTCGGCAAAGCCGGAGAGCTCATCGCCGGGACAGAGTCTTGCGGTGCAGGTGACGGCTCTTCGAGACAGGGCGGAGGCCGAGGCGCTGGTGAAAACCCTCAAGCGCCGGGGCTTCGCCGCATTTTTACTCACGCCACAGGCAGCTCATTCGAGCGACAAACTCTTCCGGGTGCTCGTAGGACCCTTTGCCACGCGACAAGAGGCCGAGAAAGCCCAGGCAAAACTCTCCCGGCAAGGGTACAGGACTTTCATCAAGCATTAGGACGCGGAGTGTTCACCCCCGCACATCGCCGGTCACGCTTGCACGCCGCGCCAAGCTGGAGGCGCGGTGGTGGGTAAAAGCAAGAATCGACCGCGGAACCCAGGCCCTGTTGCGCTTCTCTTCACCCGAAGAACAATCCGTTACGTGGCGGGGGGCCTCAGCGGTGTTCTGTTGTTCGCGTGTCTTCCCAGTCTGAATCTGCACTTTCTCGTCTGGGTGGCCTGCTTCCCGCTCCTGCTGGCGACTGTTTCCGAGGACCAGCTCAAGCATGCCTTCTTCCAGGGGCACGTTTGCGGAGCAGTCTTCTGGGCGGGCAGTTGTTACTGGTTCATTGCGGTGATGCGCCGCTACGGCGGGGTCAATCCTCTGCTGGGCACCGGCGCGCTGATCCTTTTCCTGGCAGTTTTTGCAATCTTCTTCAGCGCGCTCTCTGTGGTTATTGCCTGGACGGCTCGCCGCTCCATCGTGGTGGCCCTGGCCCTTACCCCCTTCCTGTGGGTTTCAATGGAACTCGGCAGGACACACCTGCTCTTCAGCTTCCCTTGGAACCTGCTTGGGTATGCCGTGCAGGCGGCAGGACTGCGGCAGATCGCCTCCGTCACCGGTGTCTACGGACTTTCCTTTTTGGCGGTTCTTGCCAGCGCAGTCCTTGCTTGGGTCTTTGTCCAAAAGCCCTTGAAGCGCGCCCTCGTCGTCTCAGGATGCCTAACGGTCGCGTTCGTCGGGGGAGATTTCCTGCTGTCCCCGCCGCCTCTTCAGCAAGGGAAGAGTGTTGCGCTGCTCGTTCAGCCGAATGTGCCTTTGGATGAGGCGGCGCTTGAGAGCTGGGTGCCCTGGCGCGATCCTTCCCGGCTCATGCACCTGATCACGCTGAGCGAATCGGGACTGAAGAGCGTTGGGCCAGGAACCGACGCACCCCCGCTTATCATCTGGGCGGAAAACCCCGCGCCGTTCTACTACACTCGTGATCCTGTCTTTCGGGCGGCCATCGAGGGTTTGGCGCGGAAGGCCCATGCCTATGTGGTGTTCAATACGATTACCTTCACCGGCCAGGACAACACGCAACCGAAGAACAGTGCCGTTGTGCTCGATCCCGAAGGCCGTGAGACGCTTCAATATGATAAGATTCATTTGGTGCCCTTCGGCGAATATGTCCCGAACTGGCCGCTTTTGAACCTGGCGGGCAAGATTACGTCCCAGGTGGGAGACTTCGTTCCCGGTTCGAACTACCAGGGAGCGCGTACCATGGAGGGCGCGGTCGGCGTCTTCATCTGCTACGAAGCCATCTTTCCTCAACTGGTGCGACGGCTGACGCCGGGCGGCCCGAGCGTGCTGGTGACCATTTCGAACGACGCCTGGTATGGAGACTCCTCAGCCGCCTACCAGCACCTGAACATGGCCCGGCTGCGGGCCGTCGAGAACGGGCGGTACCTGCTGCGCGCCACGAACGACGGCGTTACGGCTGTGATTGACCCGTTCGGACGTATCGTGAGTGAATTGCCGCGCCACGAGACAGCCACTCTCCCGGCGCATTTCGACTATCGTTCGAAGCGGACCTTTTATAATCTGTATGGTGACGTATTCGCCTGGTTGTGTGTGGCCGTGAGCATCGCCCTTCTTGCTTGGGCGGCGCGCCTGACCACAGGGGCGGGTGAGAATTTGTAGCGTGGACTTATTCTTTTTCTTTAAGTCTGCGGGCAAAGGTGAGGGCTTCCGGGCAATTCCCGGAGATTCAGTTTTTGAACAGAGGTTTGGGAGCAAACGTGATCGAGGAACTGCAAAGGGAATACGACGAACTGAAAGGGCGAATCTCTGACTTGCGGAGTTTTCTTTGACGCCCCTGCGCGACGCAAGGAGCTTGAGGCCATCGAGAAGCAAATCGCCCAGCCTGACTTCTGGCAAGATCAGGAAGCCTCCCAGAAAATTCTAAGCCGGCGAAAACGGCTGTCCGAAGTCCTCGAAGCGGACGAAAGGCTTGCGCGCCGCCTCGCCGACGTGGAGGCTTATTTCGAGCTGGCCCGTGAGGGCGAAAACGTGGCTCAGGACCTCCAGGCCGAATACGACCTGCTTCGGCAAGAGGTCGACCGGCTGGAAACCGAGACCATGCTCGCCGGCGAAAATGACCACCTGAACGCCATCGTCACCATTCACCCGGGCGCGGGCGGCACCGAATCTCAAGACTGGGCGGAGATGCTGCTTCGCATGTACCGGCGCTGGGCGGAACGTCGCGGCTTCAAGTTCACGCTGAACGATTTCCAGGCGGGCGAGGAGGCCGGACTCAAGTCGGCAACCTTCACCGTGGCGGGCGACTACGCTTACGGCCTCTTGAGCGGCGAGAACGGCGTTCATCGGCTGGTGCGCATTTCTCCTTTCGACCAGGCCGCGCGGCGGCACACGTCCTTTGCCTCCGTTTTCGTGAGCCCGGAAATTGATGACACGATCAACATCGAGATTAAACCCGAGGACCTGCGGATTGAAACGTACCGTTCCACGGGCAAAGGCGGCCAGCACGTGAACACCACGGATTCCGCCGTCCGCATTACGCACCTTCCCACCGGAACGGTGGTCCAGTGCCAGAACGAACGCTCGCAGCACCGCAACAAGGAAATGGCCATGAAATTTCTGCGCTCGCGCCTTTATGAACTTGAGCTGCGCAAGCGTCGCGAGGCTGCGGACATGCTCGAGGCCTCCAAGGCCGACATCGATTTCGGCAGCCAGATCCGCTCTTATGTCCTGCATCCATACCGGCTCGTCAAGGATCACCGCACCAAGTTTGAGATGGGCGACACGGACCGGGTTCTGGATGGGGATCTCGATCCATTTATCAAGAGCTACCTGCTTTCGCGTCGGACCGTGAGCAAGTCGGGATAGCCACGTTCACCGCAGGCGCGCTGAGCGTGAGCTTACTCCGGCAAGGGCACTCCCTCCCTGCGCATTTCGTCGATATTCAGACCACCCGTCCGCGGCTCCCACCAATCCAACGTCTTCTCGGCGGCAACGAACCCTGTAGGCCGGTCGAGGCGCAGCCGCAGGTGAAGAGACTTGGTTTGGGGTGACGGCCAATCCGCATCGAGCGACTGTGGTGGCCCAATATCCGGCAGGTCTCGCTTGCCGCTCGCCACCTTGTGGTTGTCGTTGTCGCGCGCCTCCCATTCAACGCGGTAGCTGCGCAGAGTGTAGGAAGGGATCTCATCCGGCCGCCGCCTTTCGATCGCGGCCCGGAACCCGACAGGCTTTTGGCCTGCGCCAAAGCGCCATTCCAAGCGGATGAGCGCGGGTGAATTCAGTTCCCGCCAGACGAAGTAAGAGGGCCGCCGCTGGCGGTTCTCATCCACGACGCCATGATCGACGACGCCCGCCGTCTCGCCGGGCCACAAGTTGCGGTGCGACCGGTAATCTTGGTAGCACCACATGAGTGCACCCGCAATCCACGGCCGCTTGCCCATCAGCTCAAGCTGTTCCCGGAAGATTTTTGCGCGAAGCTTGTCGGCGGCCTCTGAATTGGGAGCGAAGGGGCCCGGCGTTCCGAATTCTGAGATGACCACCATCTTGTCGGGATAGTTCTTCTCAATGCGTTCGAATACGCCTGGAAGCAGGCTGGTGGGGCCGTGCCATGCGCCGAAGTACTCGTTCCACATGATGAAGTCGGCAAGGCTGGAGGCGTTGTCCCGAGGATTGGCGGTGAAGGCAATCTGGTCGTCGGCGAAAGTCACAAAACGGTCAGGGTCGAGCGATTTCACGAAGTCCCGCATCGCCTTGAAATACGCCTTGCCACCGGGCGTATTCGTGGCGCTCTCATTGCAGACGCTCCAGGCGAAGATGCTCGGGTGATTGTAGTCCTGCTCGATCATCTCGCGCATCATACCCTGGGCAAGTTCGATGACCTTCGGATCCGCCATTTGCTTTTCGCTGAACTGCCACATGGGAATTTCCGGGATCAACAAGATGCCGTTGCGGTCACAATAATCGAGGATGTCCTTGTGCTGGGGATAATGGACGGGGCGCGTCAGGGTCATTTGAAGCGCTTTCATATCATCGTAGTCATGCTTCATGGTGCCGCGCGTCTCGGCCAGCCCTTCCCATGGGGACTCTTCGTGCCGTGCCATTCCGGTGAGCCGCACCGGTTCGTCGTTGAGGTAGAGCCGGCGGTCCCGGATCTCCACGCTCCTGATTCCAAAATTGTCGGTGATGGAATCGAGTTCCTCGCCGCGCGAATCGAGCAGGCGCGCCTCCATCTGATAGACATGAGGAAGGTCGAAGTGCCAGAGCTTCGGCGACTCGATTTTCAGGGTCAGCTCCGAATCGTGAGCCCCGGGGCCGAGGGTGAGGGCCGTTTCGGCCGTGGCTCCGGCTGGGCCTCCCTCGGGGGGAAGAGCTTTCACGACGAGCTTCGCACGGATCGGTGCGCCGTGATCCATTTCAAGGAACACTCGGTCGGTTGCGGTCGCAACGTTTCCCTGGACTCTGACGCGAATCTGCTGCCGTCGGATGAACGCTGGCTCGTTAACGCTCAGCCAAACGTCCCGCACAATCCCGCCGTAATGCCACCAGTCGTACCAGAGGTTCTTCGAGGAGTGCAGCTTCATCGCCCAGCCCGGAATGCTTTGCAAGGTCGGCTGATTGTTGATTTCGACGGCGAGAAAGTTCTCGCGCTTGAGGTAGGGCGTAGCGGCGAACCAATACTCCGTGTGTCCGCCCTCGTGGCCACCGAGTTCTTTTCCATTCAGCCATACGCGCGACCTGTAGAAAGTAGCTCCAAAGTGTAATTCGACGTGTTTGCTGCGAAGCTCCTCGGGTACATCGAAAGTTTTGAAATACCAAGCTGTCCCTTCGAAGTCTTCGTCTTTTCCGATGTTCCAGGTATGAGGGACGCGGACCGTCACGGTTCCCCCAGGCAGGTTGGCGTTCCAGCCTTGCTGCTCGCCTTGCAGGGCAGGATCCGTGCGGAAGTGCCATTCTCCGTTCAGGTCGATCCGCGTTGAAGGCCTGGCGTCCGGGACGCCCGACACGAGCCATGCAAGAATCCCCAAGCTTCCCGCGATGGCCAGGCGGAAAGATCGAGTTTGAACCATGAGAACCTCCTGAGAGCCTGCTGCCATCACCATCGCTGGCTGAAGCAGCGTGCGAAAAAGAGGAAAGCCGTTACCCGAGACCTGCCGTGCTGAAGGCCTTCCTCATTGCAGCGGCGGTGGCGGCGCAAGCCTGTTCGATGGGCATGGAGCGCAGCGCGGCATTGAACGGCTCGGCCTGCACGGGGCCGTCGTATCCGATCTGGACGAGGGCGTCAAGGAACGACTTCACGGGAATAACGCCCGTCGTTGCGGGCAACTCGCGCGCCGAGTCCACGTAAGTGTCGAGCGTGAGCCCGGCTGGAGCGTCGTTCATATCAACGGTAATGACGTCCCGGCTTCGCAGCGTCAGCAAATCATTTTCTGTTTCCTCGGCATTGAACCAGTGCCAGGTATCGAGTTGAACGCCCACATTGTCTGTCCCGATGGCCACATTGAGTTCTTTCATTTCGCTCAACGTATGGACGAACGGGTGGCGGCCGCCTCGCCAGAGGGTTCGCGGACTCACGTATTCCAGGCCCAATCGCTGGCCGTGGTCTTGAAGGATTTCCGCGCAGGCCCGCAGGCGGCAGGCGTGGGTGCGGAAGTTCTGCAAGTACGTCAACTGGTCGCTGAAAGGCAGAATATAGGTACTGACCCGTGTGACGCCGGCGCGCTCCAGGATTTTAGCTGTGGCCGGCAGAGTTTTCAGCCCGTCGTTGAACGTCGGCTCATCTTTGCGGAACTCGACCGGCAGCCCGGCCGCGCCCAGCTTGAGATTCCTGCTCTTCAAATCATCGAGCAGCTTGCGGAGCGCGCCTTCGTCGAGGGCTGCGAAATATCTCGGGTCCGGATCGACACCCTCGAACCCGTATTTCACGGCGAGCTCCACGGACTGTTCAAAGCTACCTTTGAATCCGATACGCCCGAGGCTGAGGACCATGTAGAACTTGCGCCGGGGCGGATTGGCCGACGCCGGCACGTTCTCAGTCAGCGCGGTGGTTGAGAATGCAATTCCTCCCAAGCCTCCAGCGGTTACAAATCGCCGTCGGGTCAGTTTGGTTCCATTCATAGGGCCTCCGGTCAGACTCGGACGCTGAGCGGCCTATTGTACAGCGAAGCGCGCCAAAGGCATTCTTCAAAAGGATCTCGGAGTCGGCGAAGAGGAGGCGTACTTCACACTCCAGCGGCAGAGCCGACAACGCCGAAAATCCATGAGAGAGGTGGCGGAGGCGATTGTCCTCAGTGAGGAAGTGAAACGGCGAGATTGAACTTCTTTCCCCGGGCAAGGCGCGCGGCTCGCTGACTCATGGCGCGGACCATCCGCCGTCGACCATGAGGGCTGAGCCGGTCATGAAAGAGGCTTCGTCAGAAGCGGCAAACAGAATGGCGTTGGCGATCTCACGCGGCTCGCCCAGGCGCTTGATGAGATGCACGCTCTTCAGATCTTCCACAATCTGTTCCTTGCTCTTCCCCACGCTTCGGGCATGCCGCAGGGTGGCCGGAGTATCTATGGCGCCCGGGCAGACGCAGTTCACCCGGATATGGTCCGGGGCATGATCGTAGGCCATGCATCGCGTGAGCTGCATGATCGCCCCCTTGGTGGTGCTGTAGGGGACGAACTGCGGCTGGGCGATAAACGAGCTTACCGATCCGACATTCACAATCGCCCCACCGCCCCGCCTCCTGATGTGCGGGACGGCATGCTTGGCGCAAAAGGCATAACCCTTCACGTTCACGCCCAGTATCCTGTCCCAGTCTTCCGCGGTCGTCGTTTCCACGGTGCCATAGAGAAAAACCGCCGCATTGTTCACAAGGATATCCAAGCCCCCAAACTCTTGGACCACGGAATCCATCAAGCCCTTCACCTGGGTTTCATTTGAAACGTCCACCTCGCGAAACATGACCTTGCCCTTCGCCGCCTCAATCTTGCGCGCCACGGCCTGCCCGCCCTCCGAGTCCACGTCGGCCAGGCAGACAGCGGCTCCTTCTTCTGCAAATCGGATCGCGGTAGCTGCGCCAATCCCGGATGCAGCCCCGGTAATAACCGCAATTCTGTTCTGCAACCGCATGCTCGTCCACCCTTGCTGGATTTTCTACTGGAGCCTGCTGCTGTAACCGAAGGTGAAAACGGCAATCGACAGGATGACAAGCGAGACAATCATCCACCGAACGGCCGGCGCCCCTGCGCCTTTCCATTCACCCGTCAGCGCGCCCCAGATGTTCGCCGTGATAATGATGGTGGCCATGAACAAAGGCCAGCCAAGCGCTGGGCCGAGCTGCCCCATGAGGGCTGCACCCATGCCATAAGAAGCCATGCCGCCCATCCACAGCGCACCCATGACGATTCCCAGCAGCCAATATCTCCGCACTCCCGCGCGCCAGAACTCACCTGCACTTCGGTTCTTACGCAGGAGCCACAGACAATACACCGCATTGACGATGGCCCCGGCCGTTACCGCAGGGGCCCAGGTGGCGTTGTTGGCATTCGAGGCGCTGGCCCCGAGCCGCTGCGCGTACTCAGCAATGCCCGCGCCGAAGGTGAGGCTGAAATTCATCATCGGGGAGGTAATCCCGGAGAGGAGACAAATGATAAGCCCGGAAAGAAACGCCCCTTGCGTCACACCGCCCTCCGGCCTGGCAAGCAGAGCTCTTTCCTTGAGCTTTCCGGCCCAGGCGCTCAGGCCAATGCCCACGAGCACCGTAACCACGCCCGCAAGGATCAGGCGGCCCGCCGGTGACAGGACATCCTGGGGATGCAGGATCAGGAGCGGGGCGAGAGCACCGATGGCGGAAGTCATCCCCAGAATGAGCGCGAACCCCAGAGCTGCTCCCACCCGCGCCACCCCGAGGCCAAAGAGGATCGACCCGATTCCCCAGCCCATGCCAAAGACTGTTGCGGCAAGGAGGGCGCGCGGTTCAGCGCCGCTCAACACGGCAAAGAGGTGAGGCACCGTCCCCCCGGCCAGCACCCAGGGAGCAATCAGCAAGCCTGAAACGGTATAGACGAGCCAGGTATTCTCCCACTTCCAGCCGGGCATGAATTTCATCGGCAGGGTGAACGATCCCTGCATGATTCCTCCGGCGATTACGAGCAGCAAGCCGCTGAGTGAGCTCTGCATGTTGTTCCCTGCCTGGAAGATGGCATTTTTTGATTCATCAATCACCAGCCGGCGCAGGCTGGTGGTGAAAAGATACGGTAAGTGAGGGAAATCATCAAGTAAAACAGGTGCAGGAAATTCCCATCCAAACTCGCCCCGTCCGTGAGCAGAAGAGGCGCCCAAAGCCTGGGTGGGCGAAAGCGATGCGGGTAACCGTGGGGAGTGGATTTTCTGGGACAGACATCTTAATATAGCTGGACTTATCAGGTTGGATGACAAGAAGAAGGGAAGGAAGGATGAAGGCTCTGGTCAAGAGCAAGCGAGAACCGGGACTATGGCTTGAGGATGTCGATGTTCCGAAAATCGGAATCAACGATGTGTTGATCCGCGTGCTACGCACGGGAATTTGCGGCACGGACCTGCACATCTACCGCTGGGATGACTGGGCGCAGAAAACCATTCCGGTGCCGATGGTGATCGGTCACGAATTTGTGGGGGAGATCGTGGAGACCGGCTCAAACGTCGCGGATTTCTTCCCCGGCGAAATCGTGAGCGGTGAAGGGCATGTGGTGTGCGGCCGCTGCCGCAACTGCCTGGCCGGCCGGCGGCATCTCTGCGCCAAGACCGAAGGAGTTGGGGTCAACCGGCCGGGTGCTTTTGCGGAATACATCGCGCTCCCGATGACCAACATCTGGCGCCATCACAATTCGATCGACCTGGACACCGCGGCGATCTTTGATCCCTTTGGCAATGCGGTTCACACGGCGCTTTCATTTCCCGTTCTGGGGGAGGATGTGCTGATCACCGGCGCCGGACCGATCGGCCTCATGGCGGCAGCGGTGGTGCGTCACTCGGGAGCACGTTACGTGGTGATTACCGATCTGAACCCCTACCGGCTGGGCCTGGCCAAGAAGCTCGGGGTTACCGTGGCCCTGGATATTCGCGAAGGAAAGCTCTCCGAATTGCAGAAGAAGCTGGGCATGACGGAGGGATTCGACGTGGGCCTGGAGATGTCAGGAAATCCCGATGCATTTCGTGACATGCTGGCCAACATGTGTCACGGGGCGAAGATTGCGTTGTTGGGGATTCCCAGCCGGGAGATGTCAATTGACTGGCGGACGGTGATTTTCAATATGCTGACCATCAAGGGGATTTACGGTCGGGAGATGTACGAGACATGGTACAAGATGACGGTCATGCTTCAATCGGGTCTGGATATCAGTCCGGTGATTACGCATCGATATCCCTACCAGGAATTTCAAAAGGCTTTCGAGCTGATGGACACAGGAGAAACCGGGAAGGTGATTCTCAACTGGAGTTCGGGAGGCACGTCATGAGAGGCGCGCTTCGGGGAAGGATCTGCGCCGTGACGGGCGCCCTGCTGGTCATAATCGCAGCCACTGCATTCAGCCAGACCCAGCCCGCATTTGCTCCGGACAAGATGGATACGATCCTGTACGGGGTTGCGTACTACACCGAGTACATGCCCTATGAGCGCCTCGACCAGGACGTAAGGATGATGGAGCAGGCCGGCATCAACGTGGTGCGCGTAGGTGAGTCGAGTTGGGGTTTGTGGGAACCGGCCGACGGGCGTTTCGAGTTCGCCTGGATGGACCGCGTGGTGGACCGCATGCACAAGGCAGGAATCCGCGTCATCATGGGAACGCCAACTTATTCGATTCCCGCCTGGCTGTACAAGAAGCACCCCGAAATTGTCGTCCGGAGGCTTGGGGGAGAGACCAGCTATTATGGAATTCGCCAGAACACCGACCTTTCCAATCCCACCTACCGCTATTACTGCGAGCGGGTGATTCGCAAGATCGCCGAACACTACAAAGACAACCCCGCGGTGATCGGCTACCAGATCGATAATGAGACCTCTTCGGCCGGCGTGGCGAACCACGATGTGCAGGTCGGCTTTGTGAATTATCTCCGGGACAAGTTCAAGACGGTAGAGAAGCTGGATGAGATCTGGGGGTTGAACTATTGGGGACAGCGACTGTACGACTGGACGGAGGTCCCGCCGCGCGACGGCATTCTCAACCCGGGCTGGAAGCTGGAATGGGAGCGCTACCAGGAGGGGCTCACCACCGACTTCCTCCGCTGGCAGGCGGCCATCGTGAACGAGTACAAGCGGCCCGACCAGTTCATCACGCATGACCTGGCAGCTCCGCCGCGCCCCAGCGTGAATGAGGAGGAGATCTCGCGTTCACTGGACATGGTCGCGGCCAACCCCTACCACGACACCCAGGACCGCTACGACGGTGAATCGCCCAGCCTGGCCGGCGACTACACGCGCTCGTTGAAACAGGCGAATTACCTGGTGACGGAGACCAACGCGCAGACCATCGGCTGGGATTCCAAGGATCAGTTTCCTCCTTACGACGGCCAGCTTCGGCTGGATGTGTATACGCACATTTCTTCCGGCGCCAACATGGTGGAGTACTGGCACTGGCACTCGATTCACTACGGGCAGGAGACGTATTGGAAAGGCGTCCTCTCGCACGACCTCGAGCCGAACCGCGCCTACGCGGAGGTCAGCCGCACGGCCCACGAGCTGAAGAAGGTCGGTCCGGAGATTGTCAACGCGAAGCGGCAGAACAAGGTCGCGATTCTTTACAGTAACGACTCGCATCATGCCATCCAGTTCATGCCCTTCAGTGACCGCGAGGACTACCGCACGGTCCTGTCGCAAATGTATCGCGCGTTGTACCGGTTGAATGTCGGGGTGGATTTCGTCTTTCCCGACAGCACGAACCTGGCAAGGTACAAGCTGGTTGTCGTTCCGCCGCTCTACATTGCAAGCGATGACCTGCTCAATCGACTCGCCCAGTATGTTCATGCGGGAGGCCATCTGCTTGTGGCGTTCAAGAGCGGGTTCGCCAACGAATACTCGACCGTCCGCTGGACCATGGCCCCGGGCCCTCTGCGAAAGGCGGCGGGATTCCGCTACCAGGAATTCTCAAACCTTCGGCAACCCGTGGCGCTCAAAGGCGACCCGTTCCAGGCCGGTGCTGACAACAAGGTCTCGGACTGGGCCGAAATGTTGATTCTGGAAGGCGCGCAAGCGCTGGCCTTCTACGACCATCCATTCTTCGGGAAATATCCGGCGATCACGCGCAACCGGTTCGGCTCGGGGACACTGACCTACGAAGGCACGGTCCTGTCGCAGAAATTACAGGAGAAAGTCTTACTGGATACGCTCAAGCTGGCGGGACTGGCCGGCCCGGACCAGCACTTACCTGAGCCGGTGCGCGTGAAACACGCCGTGAGCCAGCGCGGCAAGGCGCTTCATTATTACCTGAATTACTCGAGTGGTGCGCAAACCTTCACCTACCCCTACGCTGCCGGGACGGACCTGCTGACCGGAACCACGGTGGCCGGATCGCAGTCGCTCACACTCAAGCCATGGGACCTCGTGATTATCGAGGAACATTGAGCGGCGAGCCGGGCGAAGCGTGACGGCAAGCCTTGACTTCCTGGTCTTAGCGATTAAGATATTGAAGGGCTCACAAGACTCAGGGATTCGTTGGCAGGGGCGGGCAAGCGTCCGTCTTCGCGTCCTCAGACCTGACAACGGCACTTCGGGGGCAGGTTTCCATGCAGAAAAAGCTGCAATGGCTCTGGCCGATGCTCGGCGCCTTATTCCTCACCGGGATGGGAGCGTCGCAGAACTTGAGTCCAACCGGAACACCCGGCCTTCCCCCGTCTGCCAAGGCCAAGGTGGATTTTTCCCGCGACATTGAACCCATCTTCAAGGAGCGCTGCCAGATTTGTCACGGGGCGGCGACGCAGTCGGGCGGATTGCGCCTGGACACTCGCGCGGGAGCCATGGCCGGAGGAAACTCCGGTGCTGTCATCAAGCCGGGCGACAGCGCCAACAGCAAACTGATTCAACTGGTCGCGGGATTAAAGAAGGACCTGGTCATGCCCATGACGGGTCCGCGGCTGACGCCCGAGCAGGTGGGCCTGCTGCGGGCATGGATCGATCAGGGTGCCGAGTGGCCCGAACCCGCCGGCGCAGAGAAGGAAGCCGCCGCCAGCGTGACGACGAGGCCGAAGAGTTCCCATTGGGCCTTTATCGCGCCGGGGCATCCGGCGATTCCTCCCGTCCGCCGCCGCGCCTGGGTCAGAAATCCCATCGATGCGTTCGTACTGGCCAAACTCGAGAGTGAGGGCATCGAACCTTCGCCGGAAGCGGACCGCCATACTCTCATCCGCCGCGTGAGCCTGGACCTGATCGGCCTTCCTCCGACTCCGGAGGAGGTGGAGCAGTTTGTGTCGGATAATCAACCCGATGCCTATGAGCGCCTGGTCGACCGGTTGCTCGCCTCGCCGCACTATGGCGAGAAGTGGGCGCGGTCCTGGCTCGATCTCGCGCACTATGCTGACAGCGACGGCTATGAAAAGGACTTGCCGCGGCCTTACGCCTGGCGTTACCGCCAGTGGGTCATCGATGCCTTGAACGCGAACATGCCGTTTGATGAGTTCACCATCGAACAACTGGCCGGAGACCTGCTGCCCGGCGCGACGCTGGATCAAAAAGTTGCGACGGGGTTTCTGCGAAACGTGCTCACGAACCGCGAAGGTGGCGTGAATCCGGAGGAGTTTCGCGTTGAGCAGACCATGGATCGCACCGCGACCGTGGGCACCACCTGGCTGGGCCTGACGGTGGGGTGCGCCCGCTGTCATGATCACAAATACGACCCGATCAGCCAGCGCGACCATTACCAGCTTTACGCGTTCTTCAACAACCTCAAGGCCGTCAACCTTGAATATCCGCGGCCGGGAGAGATGGGCGTCTACCTGGCTCGAAAGCCGGAGTATGACAGGAAGCGGAAGGCGCTGCTCGACGAATACAAAGTCTTTGATGAGGAGCCCGAGTGGGAGAAGCGCACGCTTTACGCTGCGGACCATCCGGGCGTTGATGTTCCCTACGATGTGGCGTGGGACACCGTGGGCAAGATGGTGGACAACGGCCAGGAGATTTTGCGGCTCGAGCCCGCGAAGCGAACCCCCAAGCAGCAGGACCAACTGGTCGATCATTTCGTGAAATACTACAGCATTCCGGCCGGCGAGAAGCGTTACGCGGAATTGAAATTCAAAGAGCTTTCCGAAAAGCTCCAGAAGCTCGAGGAAGAATATCCGGAGCTGAGCGAAGCCCCCACGGTTGCCGAGCGGTCCGTCCCCCGCGAAACTCACATCCTGATTCGGGGCGATTACAAGCAGCCGGGCATTGCGGTGCAGCCCGGCACGCTTTCAGTCTTGCCGCCTCTCCCCCCGGGCGCGCCGCTCAACAGGCTGACGCTGGCGCGCTGGCTCGTATCGAAGGACAACCCGCTCACGGCGCGGGTCACGGTCAACCGCATGTGGCAGGAGTTCTTCGGGCGGGGCCTGGTGGAAACGTCCGGGGACTTCGGCACGCGAGGCGACCGGCCTTCTCATCCGGAACTGCTCGACTGGCTGGCGACCGAATTCATGGATCACAACTGGGACGTGAAGCGCATGCACAAGCTGATCGTAATGTCGGCGACCTATCGGCAATCGTCGAAGGTCAGGAAGGAGCTCGAGGCCCGTGATCCGAATAACAAGCTCCTGGCTCGCCAGTCGCGCCTGCGGCTGCCGGCGGAACTGATTCGCGACGAAGCCCTGGCGGCGAGTGGATTATTGGACACCGAGATCGGCGGTCCGAGCGTGCGCCCGCCCTTGCCTCCCGGCGTGGTCAACCTGGGGTACGGGGACTTCGTGAAGTGGAAGGAAAGCGACGGGCCGGAACGCTATCGCCGCGGTTTGTACATTTTCTTTCAGCGCTCGGTGCCTTACCCGCAGCTCATGAACTTCAACGCGCCGGACTCGCTGCTGGCCTGCACGCGCCGGGAGCGAACCACGACCCCGCTCCAGGCGCTCAACCTTCTGAACGATGCCGTGTTTGTCGAGGCGGCTCAGGGCCTGGCCGCTCGTGTGCTTCGCGAGAACCGCGGCGGATTGAACGATCGCATCGAGTATGCCTACGAGCTGTGTCTCGCGCGCAAGCCCAGCCCGCGCGAGGAGGACCGCCTGGTGAAATACTACGACCAGCAGAAGGGCATCCTGACCCACGAACCGGATTCCTATGCCCGGCTTTTTCCTACCACGACGCTCGAGGGAGTGGATGCCCGCGAGGCGGCAACCTGGGTGGGCGTCTCCAGCGTCCTGCTCAACCTGGATGAATTCATTACGAGGGAGTAGCGGCATGGACCTCGAACAGTTCAAGCGAATTCAGACGCGGCGCAGCTTTTTTGAGGAATGCGCGGGAGGCCTCGGCATCATTGCCCTTTGGCATTTGATGGCGGTGGAAGGACGGGCTGCCGGGGCGGGCGAGGGCGTGTCGGGCGTAAATCCCCTCGCCCCCAAACCGCCGCATTTCCCCGCCAAAGCGAAGAATGTCATCTTCCTCTTCATGGAAGGTGCCCCCAGCCATCTCGACCTGTACGATCCGAAGCCCGAGATGTCGAAATGGGACGGCCAGCCCCTGCCGGAATCGATGACCAAAGACCTGAAGCTCGCCTTCATCAAGCCCAACGCGAAAGTCTGGGCCAGCCCGCGCCTGTTCAAGCGTTACGGGCAGTGCGGGATGGAATTCTCGGATTACCTCCCGCACCTCGCAACCTGCGCCGACGAGATCTGCATGGTGCGTTCGATGTACACCGACCAGTTCAACCACCATCCGGGGCAGCTCATGTTGAATTGCGGCTCGCCGCTGGTCGGCCGTCCTTCCATGGGCGCCTGGGTCACGTACGGGCTGGGCAGCGAATCGCAGAACCTGCCGGGGTTTGTGGTGCTCAGCTCGGGAGTGGGCACGAGCGCGGGGACCGGAAACTTCTCGAGCGGCTTCTTGCCCTCCAGCTATGCGGGCGTGCCGTTCCGCAGTTCCGGCGACCCGGTCCTTTACCTTTCCAATCCGCCCGGCATCAGCAAGGACACGCAGCGGGCGCGCCTGGATGCCCTGCGCGATCTTAACGAGCAGCACTATATCGACACCGGCGATATGGAAATTGTCTCGCGGATCGCCTCCTATGAGCTGGCCTTTCGCATGCAAGCGGCAGCGCCGGAACTCCTCGACTTTTCCAAGGAATCACCCGCCACACTTGAAATGTACGGGGTGAACAAAGAACCCACGCGGCCCTTTGCCATCAACTGCCTGCTGGCGCGCCGCATGGTCGAACGCGGAGTGCGGTTCGTGCAGCTCCAGCACGCCAGTTGGGACGACCACTCGGACCTCAACGCACACCTGAAAAAGAATTGCGATATCACCGACCAGCCAACCGCTGCCTTGCTGAAAGACCTGAAACAGCGCGGGCTGCTTGACACCACCCTGGTGGTGTGGGGAGGGGAATTCGGGCGCACGCCGCTCGTCGAGAGCCGCAGCCCCATGAAGGGGAGTGAAGGCCGCGACCATCACCCCTTTGCCTTCACGATGTGGATGGCGGGCGGTGGAATCAAACCCGGGCAGGTCGTCGGGAAGACCGATGACTTCAGTCTGACCATCGTCGAGGACAAGATCCACATTCACGATCTGCATGCCACGCTTCTGCACTGCCTGGGGCTGAATCATGAGAAGCTGACTTACCGGCATCAGGGCCGCGACTTTCGTCTCACGGATGTGGCCGGACAGGTTGTGACGAAACTGCTGGCCTGAAGGCATGCGGGACAGCGGTCCGCTTCCGCGACCAATGCGGATGGCTTGACCGGGGAGATCAAGCCGCTCCCCGGTCCGTCATCCAGTTACCATGCGCGGCTGAGTCGGCGGGCCCCTGCTCGTGCTAAAACGAACGGATTGCCCTCGTCAATTCTTCGAGAGCAAACCGTGCGGGTCGATGACAAATTTTTTCGCCGCGCCCTTGTCGAAGTCCTTGTACCCCTGCGGACCTTGATCCAGAGTGATCACGGTCACGTTCACAGCCTTCGCGATCTTGATCTTGTCGTAGAGGATGGCCTGCATCAGTTGCCGGTTGTACTTCATCACCGGGCACTGGCCGGTCGTGAAGACGTGGGACTTGGCCCAGCCGAGGCCGATGCGAATGCTCAGGTTGCCGAACTTCGCCTTGTCATCCGCCGCGCCCGGATCCTCCGTGACGTAGAGGCCGGGGATGCCGATGGCGCCGGCCGCGCGCGTGATCTGCATGAGTGAATTGAGGACCGCGGCCGGGACTTCCCGCTTGGCGTCCTCGCCATGCCCGCGGGCTTCGAATCCCACGCAGTCGACGGCACAATCGACCTCGGGAACGCCCACAATCGCGGCGATCTGATCCGCGAGCGAAGCGCTCTTCGAGACATCCACCGTTTCGCATCCAAAACTCCGCGCCTGCGCCAGGCGTTCCGGAATCATGTCGCCCACGATAACGCACGCCGCGCCCAACAGGTGACAAGCCGCAGCGCAAGCCAGGCCCACCGGACCGGCGCCGGCGACGTAGACGATTGATCCCGTCCCGACCCCCGCGCTGACCGCACCGTGATATCCGGTGGGGAGAATGTCCGACAGACAGGTCAGGTCGCGAATCTTCTCCATGGCTTGCGCCTTGTCAGGAAATTTCAGCAGATTAAAGTCGGCGTAGGGGACCATCACGTATTCTGCTTGTCCGCCCACCCAGCCGCCCATGTCCACGTAACCGTAGGCGGCGCCCGGCCGGGCGGGGTTCACGTTCAGACAGACTCCGGTGGCGCGTTCCTTGCAGTTCCGACAACGCCCGCAGGCAATGTTGAAGGGCACGGAGACAAGGTCACCCACTTTGATGAATTCCACGTCGCGTCCCGCTTCGATGACCTCGCCCGTGATTTCGTGTCCGAGGATCAAGCCGACTGGTGCGGTTGTGCGGCCACGAACCATGTGCTGATCGCTCCCGCAAATATTCGTGGATACGATCCTGAGGATGACCCCGTGTTCGCACTTTCTTGTTCCCAGCGCAAGCTTCGGATAATCGATACTCTGAACTTCCACCTTCCCTGGACCCATGTATGCCAGTCCACGGTTGCTCGCCATAGATTCGTCCTCCTTTGGATTTTGAGAAGCCCTGCGAGATTATGTGCCCGGTCAATTTCCAGCGTGGCCGTGATATCACCCTTCCGGCGCGAGTCCCGGCCTGCCGGAGGCGAGGCCGAGCGGGAAAACCTCCGCGTCGCGGCCGTGGGTCGGTAAGGCTCAGGCAGCGAACCACCTGATTCGCCGGTCGCTCGAAAACCGCGCAGCCGTTGCGCCTCTCGCGGCTGGCGCGATCACTCCCCGCGAGTCACCCAGCTCTGACTTCCTCGCCTCCCCTCAATTGTTCTGAGCGGTGTGCCCTGAGCACAGTCGCTTAATTTAACCAGGATCGGTGGTGTTTTACAAGGGCTGACTTTTGGCGGTCGTCACCTTTCGATTGCATTGCCTTCCGGCCCAGGACATTCGGGATTTCGGCGCTGCCTGCCGCGGGCATGGCGGGTCTTCCGGCTTGCCGTAGGTTGCGTGAGGATAAGCTACATAGATAGCGTACTCTGACCTGCAACAAACTCTGCATGACATTTTGTCTGTGGCCCTTTGGGTACGAATCCCGGATGAAATCGAGGGGAGCGGAGTTATCATAGGGAATTCAAAACCCGCTCTCGCCACGATTTGCCGCGGCCGGCGAGCGACTGCGGTGCGCCCCGTGAAGAGTGTGATTGGCGAGCCTTGGGGGGAGAGAGCCGGACGGGAGACAACTTGATGAGAGCAGTACAGCCGATGGAACAAATTTCCTATGCCGATCGCCTGGCGGCGTTGCGCCGGAGCAAGCAGCTCCAGACGCTCGAAAAGCAGCAGGTGCGCGGCGCCATGGATTTCGACGATCACGCCATCATTCTGCCTCCGCCCGAGATGCGTGAAATCGTGCAGACGCTGGGCGGCTCGGGCGTATACTTCACCGATGTCGTCATGAACACCTTCAAGCCGGTGCCCAATCATCCCAGCGGCGGTTTCTTCGGGCCGCGCTCGACGGGGGAGAACTTCCGCCGGTTGCTCGAAGTCCATCCCGTGTACATCGATCCCCTCTCGTCGCTCGCCGGAGCGTACATGGTGAATTTCATGTCGTACCGCACCATCCCCTGGAATCCGGATATCGACTGCGCTGAGCTTCTCGCCGAGCATGCGAAGTATCAGACCATCCCGGCTATCGGCGGCGTGCAGCACATGTGCCAGGACATGGAAATGGGCCTCAAGCTTGGCTGGGGCGGCGTGCTGGACAAGATCCGCCGCTACCGGCCGCTTAATCCTGCCTCCCAGGATTTCTATGCCGGCCTCGAGCATGTGGTGCTGGGGATGCAGAACCTGATTCGTCGCCACGCTGAGGCCGCGCGTCGCATGGCGGATGACCACGAGGAGATGCGGAGCAATCTCCTCGAAATGGCGGAAATCAATGAGCGCCTGGTCACTGATCCGCCGCGAACTTTCCGCGAGGCCTGCCAGTGGATCTTGTGGTATCAGAGCGTGGCGCGGATGTACAACAGCAGCGGCTCGCTCGGGCGCCTGGACGTGATTCTGCTTCCTTACTACGAGGCGGACCTGCGGGCCGGCAGACTGACCGATGAAGAGGCCATCTTCCACATCGCCTGTCACCTGGTGCGCGACACGGCTTACATCCAGCTTGGTGGGCCGGACGCGAGCGGCCGGGACGCCACCAACCCGGTGTCGTTCCTCATCCTCGAGGCGGCGCACCGGCTGCGGATTCCCGCGAACATCGGCGTGTGCGTGGGCAGGAATGTTGACCCGCGCCTCGTGCGCCGCGGCGTGGAGATCCTGCTCGAGGACCGCATCGGCGTGCCGAAATTCCTGGGCGTGGATAACACCGTGGCGGGATTCGCGGCCAACGGCTTTCCGCTGGAACTCGCGCGCGAGCGCGTCTACGCCGGCTGCCATTGGCTCGCCATCCCGGGCCGCGAATACGCCTTGATGGATATTGTGAAGATCAACTTCGCCGCCATCTTCGAGGTGGCTCTGCGCGAGATGCTCCAGGACGCGGCCGCCGAGCCGAGCGTGGCTGAATTGTGGAGGCGTTTCCGCCAACATCTCCGCGCCGCAGTGGACACGGTCGCCCGGGGCTTTGATTTCCAGTACGAGCACATGCACGAGGTGTTTCCGGAACTCGTTCTCGACCTGCTTTGCCAGGGAACCATCGAAAAAGGACTCGACGCGAGCAATGGCGGTGTGGAGTTCTACACCTTCGGCGTGGATGGCGCGGCGCTGGCCACGGCAGCCGACTCGTTTGCCGCGGTCGAAGAGCGCATCGAGAAACAGCGGCGCCTGAGCTGGGGCGAACTGCGCACCCATCTTGAATCGAACTGGGCGGGTCCGGAGGGAGAGCGCGCGCGGGTGATGATGAAGAACTCCCCGCGCTTCGGCAGCGGCGGCTCGCTGGGTGATGAGTGGGCGGTGCGCATCGCACGCGCCTTCAGCGAAACGGTGAAAGAAAAACCCACGCCGCGCGGATTCATGATGATTCCCGGTCTGTTTTCCTGGGTGCTCAACCTCTCGATGGGCAAGAATGTGGGGGCGACCCCCAACGGCCGCCGCGCCGGTGACCCGATATCTCATGGCGCGAATCCAGACCCCGGATTCCGCAAGGACGGCGCGCCCACGGCGCTGGCCGTGGCTGTGGCGGCCGTGCAGCCGGGGTATGGCAACGCCTCGCCGCTCCAGATCGATCTCGACCCCAGCCTTTCGAGCCGGGGCGAAGACGTCGACAAAGTGGAAGCCCTGATTCGCGGCCACTGCGAGCTCGGCGGCACGCAGGTGAACATCAACATCCTGAGCAAGGAGCAGGTCCTTGAGGCGCACAAAGACCCCGCGAAATTTCCCGACCTGATCGTGCGCGTTACCGGATTCAGCGCCTACTTCGCCAGCCTCTCGCCGGAGATGCGGCAGTTCGTGGTGGATCGTATTGTCTCGGAGAACTGATCCTCCGGCGCTCCCGAGAACTGCGCAGCATGGAGATGCAGGTTGAACATCGAGTCGAAACAACCCGGGCCCAGGCGTGATACGAACGCCGTGGCGGTCGAGGGCCGCGTCTTTGATATCCAGCGGTTCTCGATTCACGACGGGCCGGGCATCCGCACCACGGTGTTCCTGAAGGGTTGTCCCTTGCGCTGCCTCTGGTGCCATAACCCCGAAGGGATGAGCGCTGCCGAGGTCGTTTCGTTCCTCCCGGAACGCTGCATCGGCTGCGGGGACTGTGTCCGCGCCTGCCCGCATGACGCGCATCGCCTGGAAGCGCCGGAGGGCAACGGCCATCGCGTCGTGCATGTCTATCACCGCGCGCGCTGTGAAACGTGCGGCCAATGCACGCAAATCTGCGACACGCGGGCGCTGGAATGGGTCGGGCGCCACATGACGGTCGAGCAGGTGATGAGCGAAGTCCGCCGCGACCGCGCCTTCTATGAAACATCGGGTGGCGGGCTCACCCTTTCCGGCGGCGAGCCCCTGGCCCAGATCGAATTCACCGTGGCGCTGCTTTGTGCCGCACGGGAGGAGGGTTTCCATCGGGTGGTCGAGACTTCGGGCTTCGTGAGCTGGCAACGCTTCGAGCGGCTGCTGCCCCTGGTGGACCTCTTCCTCTTCGATTTCAAGGAGACCGATCCCCTCCGGCACGCCGAGTTCACAGGCCAGTCGAACGAGATTATCCTGAAAAATCTCCGTGCCCTGGTGGGTCAGGGAGCACGGGTGCAGATGCAGTGCCCGATCGTCCCGGGCTTCAACGATCGGGAAGATCACCTGGAGGGGATTCGGGCCCTCGCCTCGTCCCTTCCCAATCTCGCGGGGGTGCAACTGCTGCCTTATCACCCGCTGGGCAAGAGCAAGCTCCAGCGGTTCGGGCTGACGCTCGCGGCCGAGCTTCCGAGTGAACCCTTGCCGCCAGCCGTCCTCGACCGTTGGGTCAATGATCTGCGTGAGCGGGGAGTGCCGGTGATCAACGCGGCGCGACCCGCTGCCAGCCACCGCTAAGTTCTGGTCCGAATTCCTCGCCGTTTTCAACCACAACTCAGCCAGGGGATGGCCGCATTGTCTCCACAAAAACCCGCCCGCCTGCTTTACGTCTTCTTCCTCGCCTATTTCACCTTCGGCCTGATGGGCGTGCTCGGCGCGCTCACTCCCGACATCATCGCGGACTACCAGCTCAACCGCTTTGCGGCGGGCTTGCTGGGTTCTGCGCTTTTCCTCGCCCTGGCGCTCTTCTCGATTCCGAGCGGACTGCTCGCGGATCGCATTGGCGCGCGGCGCGTCATCCTCGCCGGTGTGGCCCTCATGGCCGTGGGTTGCTACGGGGTCTCGGAGTCGCGCACCTACGCCTCCGTGCTCCTCCTGTTCTTCGCGATCGGCACGGGAACCACCATGCTCCAGACCAGCGCCAGCCCGCTCGTTCAGCAACTCGATGCGCCGCAGAATTACCATCGCAATCTGACCTTCACCATTGCCTGCGCCACCTTCGGCGCCTTCTTCGCCATCTTCTTCCTGGCCTATCTTCGCGGGACCGGTCGGCCCTGGCAGTTCTTCTACCTCTTCTTCGCGATCGTCTGCCTGCTCCTGCTGGGGCTGCTGGCCCTCTCCGCCTTTCCCGGGCGCGACCCGGATGCGGAACGCCTGCGCCTTGACCAGGTCGGCAGACTGCTGCGCAATCCGGTGCTGCTCACCTATGGCCTCGGAATTTATCTCTATACCGCTGCGGAAGTCGGCACGTATTTCTGGATTCCCAAGTTCTTCGAAGATGTGCACGGCGTGCCGGCCGCCATCTCGCACGCCGGCGCGGCCACGTTCCGGGAAAGGGTCTTTCCCAGCCTGCCGGCCTTGATCTACGCGCTCTTCCTCGGCCTCCAGGGCGCCGGGCGCCTGCTGGGCGGTGCGGTGCTCAGCCGCTTCGGCACCCGCCGCGTGATGCGCGCCTATGCGGTGCTCGCGCTCGTGAGCCTGCTCGTCGCCACCTTCGGCTCCACCATGGTCACAGCCGTCGGTTTTGCCGCCTGCGGCTTTTTCACCTCGATTCTCTATCCGCTGCTCTTCAGCGGCACGATCTCGAGCTTTTCCGAGCACCACGGCACGATCTCCGGCCTTCTGTGCACGGCCTACGTCACCGCCGCCGTCGTGCCGCCGCTCGAAGGCTGGGTGGGGGATCACCTCGGCATGCGCGCCGCCCTGTTCCTGCCGGCTATCTGTCTAGCCTACGTCGTGGGCCTGGCCCTCTTCGGCCGCGCCCGCTACGATTAGCCCCGGCCCCGCCCTCAACTCGCCTGGGGCAGCAGCACGATCAGTTCCAGTTGCGGGTTGGGAAAATCCGAGGGAACGTAGGCGGCCAGGTTCCTTGCGCGGCTCACCGCGTCCCAGTGAACGCCCGAGAGGTTCAGGCTGAAGTACTGGTAGTCGAGCTTGATGGGTATCGACCCCGGCGGCGCCGTCACGTGCATCATCTGGAGGCCGGGCAGCGCATTGCGGATGAGCGTCTCGATCTGCGTCCCGGAAGTCACCTTGATCAGCTTGGGCACCTTGCCGATCAGCTCGGGTTCGCTCATCTCGGCCTTGACGGCCAGGTACAGGCGCGTGTTGCGGAAGTATTTGTCCTCCGCCACCGCCGTGGCGTAAATCGAGGGCTGGACGAGCTTCAAGGGGAGCGAGACATAGTTGCTGGGCACCACGGTTTCGAGCAGGGTGCGCAGCTTTTCATCCAGCTCGGTGAAGCACCGCGACAGCTCTTCGTGGTCATAGGTGGGCAGGTCGCGCGGCTGGATCTTCAGGGAGAAGGTGGTGAGCGCGCCGGCCAGGGCGGTCATCAGCGCAAACAGCCTTTCAGGATGCCCGCGTCTGGTCTCATAGAGGTGCCGCATCAGCGGCAGGTGGCTGTTCACGTTGTAAAGCAGCCAGAAATTGGCGATGTCGGAGGAGGTGAAATCCGCCAGGCTCTGGTTCTTCTGCCTTCGCTCTCCCGCCAGCAGACTGCTCTTGGCCACCAGGATTTCAACCAGCCGGCGCAGGATGGCCATCACGTAGTCGCTCGCGGAAATGTCGAGCAGCGGCGGCACGAAGGTGGTTTCAAGCTGAAGCGTTCCGGCGCTCGTCCGCTTCACCCGCGCCATGCGCAGCGTCGACATGCCCTGCCGCGCTTCGCCTTCCACCAGCAGCCGGAAGTTCTTGCGCGCCATCTGAATCGGCTTCTCCTGGAGCCCCGTATTTTCGTCGCGCACCTGCACGACCTGCGCGAGATACCGCGTGTCCGCATGGGCGCTCGCCACGGAGACGTTCAGCCCGCGCTCGCGGTAGTGCGGCACGGCCAGGTGCACGTCGATACTCTCCTGCTCCGGCTCAAACGACGGCGCGAGCGGCCTCGGCTCGGGCGCCGCGTCGGAGTCTGGAATGTCGAAGGGCAGCCCGTCCGGGAATAATCCCACGGCCCGCGACACGGCGAGATTCCCCGCCGCCAGCGCCTCCTGGTCGATGCGCAGTTCGCTGAAACCCCAGGGCCGGAAGCGCAGCGCGTCCAGTTGAAATTGCAGCGTGCTCTCGATGAATCGGTCCTGGGACTGCAGGTGCTGCGGCGTAAGAAACGTCCCCTTGGACCAGATCACGGGTTGGAGAAGCCTCATACGTTCCTCAAACTAGCAAGACTACCCACCCAAGTCAAATGCGAACTTCCCGCTCCTGTCGAGCGCCGGCCGGTCCTGGCGCACCGGCCTGGAGCCTGGCCGATTCGGCAGCGGCGCCTGGTCATCGCTGCCGCCCTGGAAGACCCGCCTCCGGCAGGTGAAAACCGCCCTGCCCGTATGGTTATGGGTCGCAAAACGCACTCTGATCGCCGTCTTTTTGGGCTGTTTTTCCTTCAAAACGCAGTCTGTTTTTGACGGTTGTTGCAGCATATCCCCTTTCTTTTCAACAAAAGCCTGAGTTTGTTTCTGCAAAATAACATCTTTTGTGTTCCTTGCCCTGGCTTTGGCCGCGCTTCGCCCGTGCGGCCTCGTGCCGGATGTCGTCCTGCGCGGAGTGGTGCCGTTTTCCGGTTTCCCGTCGTTTGGCCCTTCCAGCGTCGGTTGAGGTGCTGCCCCGTTCCCCTTCCGGCCCTCGTCCCTCGAAGCTTCGGCCCGCGCGCGGGCCCGGCGCCGTTCCTGAATTTCCTCCAGCAGTCGCAGCTTGCGTTCGATCTGCCGGTGCAGTTGGTTCTCCTGTCGCAGCAAGGTCGCCCACTGCGGATAGGCGGGCGCCAGGCCGGCGTTGCGCGCCGCCCGCGTGCTGCGCAGGTGGTCCTCGAGAAACAGTTCATACTCCTCCTGCACGTCGTGCCGCTCCTCCATGATGGCGAGTTCGAGCCCCCGCTCGAGCGCCTCATCCGCCTGTGAGAGTTTCCGCGCCTCCCTGCACATGCGATACAGGTTCGCGATCTGGGCCCCGCGCAGGGTGGGCTGGTCGCCGTATAAGGCGCGCAGCGCCGGCTCCGGGTCTTCGGCCTCGTCCCGTTTCCGCGCCATCTCCAGCAGCACATCGAGACAGGCGAGCATCTCTTCGAACTTCCCCGCCGAGTCCGGCATCTGGCGCAGGCCGCGCGCCCGCACGTCCGCCTGCAAGCCGTTATAGTTCTCCCGCCCCACTTCGCGCGCCTGCCGCGTGCGCCCGAGGTCCACCAGTTGCAGGCTGCGCACCTGCATGCCTCCCTGCGTGCGGTCCACACGGGCCTTCTTCCAGAGGAGCACGGCGATCTCCTCGATCAGCATCCTCTCGATGGCGTCCGCGGGCTGCCGCGCCTCCATCAGCTCCTGGGTCAGGCGCCGGAAATCCTGGGGGTCTTCGCCCAGTTCGTTCATGATTTCTTCCAGCGAAGCCGTGCGCGCATAGATGCCGTGCTTGAGCGCGTTGAAGCGCATGCGGCGCTTTCCCGCCTCCGTGCGCGGCCCCGTCGCGCGCCGCTTCTTATTACGCCTCGCTTCTGTCTCTTTCTCCGCTTCTGTTCCTTGATTCATGATTCCTCCTTAGGTTTCTCAACACGCGGTCTGCTGTTTGATATCTCGTCCTTTCCCGGCTCCGCCGCTCCGTTCGCGTCGCGGGCCGGCTGAGGGGGGTGTTCCCGTCCTCCACTCAGATAGCTCGCCCCCATAGCCTACCACGCGGAAATGGGACGGATGGGAATTGCGGGAATTCCGGGACAGAAAATGTTCGAGGCCGGCGCTCCCAACCCCTTCATTCCCCACCCTCTCCCATGGGGAAAGGGTATCCGCCACCAGCCAGCCCTTTGATTCCCGACCCTCTCCCATGGGGAGAGGGTGGACCGCGACCGGCGCTTTCACCAGCCGGCGCGGGCCGGGTGAGGGGTCTCTCAGCCCTCCCACCCAACAGACCGCCACCTGCTATACTCTCCCCATGCGCATTCCAACCCCCCGCCTTCGCGAATTATGCCGCAGCCAGACGCAAGCCGAAAAAGCGGCCTGGTACTTGTTACGAGGCCGGCGGTTGGGTGTGAAATTCCGCCGTCAATTCCGCATCGAAAAATGGGTTGTCGATTTCTACTCCTTCGAGTGCCGCCTGGCGATTGAGCTGGACGGAGGTGTCCATTCGCAACCGAGCCAAATGCGCAGAGATGCTCAAAAGGAGGATTGCTTGAGGACTCTTGGCATACGCTTGCTGCGGATTCCGAACGGGCTGGTGCTGGAGGATCCGGCGGGGTTCGTGCGCAAAGTTCAGGAGGCGACTCGTGTGACCCGTGTTTAGGAGCAGTCAGACTCACGAACCGACCCCTCACCCGCCCTCGTACCTCGGGCACCCTCTCCCCAGGGGAGAGGGTTGTCTTTACATCCTGCCCCCTCTCCCGTCGGAGGGAATATCTGCCGCGCTGCGCACGGCCCTTCATTTTCATTCAGCCCTTTGATTCTCAGCCCTCTCCCATGGGGTGAGGGTATCCACCAGCGGCCAGCCCTTTGACTCCCAGCCCTCTCCCGTGGGGAGAGGGTGTCCGCCACCGGCCAGCCATTTCATTCC